>Ga0207997_1000245_pt1 | contig 27078 bp, 53 predicted proteins | sample AntAceMetag02UKN_FD_184777 | JGI IMG/M metagenome (GOLD analysis project Ga0207997, IMG submission 184777) | Saline lake microbial communities from Ace Lake, Antarctica - Antarctic Ace Lake Metagenome 02UKN (SPAdes) (version 2) | ecosystem: Environmental > Aquatic > Non-marine Saline and... | reverse complement strand
AGAACTTAACCCACCACCGAAACCTAATCCTCTTGCACCGATACCTAACAAAACATTCTGACCTTGCTCAGTATATCCTGCTTGAATATCTTTAATACCTTGATAACCTTTATATCCTTCACCAGCAGCATATAATCCAAGCAAACCATAAGCAACAGGTTTGCTAGTTATTACTTTAGCAATCTTCGGTAATGCTTGTGTTAATATATTAGTACCTGCAGCTATACCGCTGATACTTAACGCGCTTAACGCTATCTGTCCTTGAAGTTTGGTTGATTCTTTAATATCAAACGTTCCTATATTACTTCTTAGATTTTCTATGATAGCAGTATCAGTCATGGTTTTAATACCCGGAACAGTTGTTGTTCCTTGCACTACACCAATATCTTGTCGTGCTACTATCCCACGTGCTTCTTGAATATTACTATAACTAACACCTTGATTAATTATACTCGCCGCATCCTTAACATCCAGCATTGGCATACTAACTGTGGTTACTTTAGAAACTGATACTTTAGTATCTAATGGATACCATTTCTGTTCAAACGCTTTCTGTTCAGCTGCCAATCCTTTCTCAGCTTTCCTTCTTTTAATACCTGTAAGTAATGGTATGCCAGTTTTCGGTACATAACTAACAATAGGTTTCTCTGATACATTCCCTGTAGATTCAAACGATATTACTGGCGTATAGAATTGTGATTGAATCTTCTGTGCTTCCTGTTCAATACCTTTACTTTCTTTACGTTGCTGTCCTACTAATAAATTATATGCACCGATTCGTTGTTTAAGTTTTATTGTTGCTTCTTCTGTAAAAGTGCTACGTTCAAATTCTTTTATATCTTTCCTTAATGTTATGCCTTCTTGGTACAGATTAGCTCTACGTTCTTTCTGTTCTTGTGCTTTCTGTCCTGCAGCAACGTACGGATTCAATGGATCATACACAGTAGAACTAGGTTTTTCTTTTACTTGTTTACTTACTTTAATGCCTGAACCTACACCGACAAATGCACCAGTACCGCCGCCACCTTCAACTCGTTCCTTAAACGTTTCTTTCTTAGGTTCTTCTGTTCTACCACGGATGGTTTGTTCAATCTCCTGTCGTGCTTCAAGTTTCTGTTCTGCTTCTTTATATTTTAATGTTCCTGGGGCGGATTGTGATAATGCTCTCTCGGGTGTTACGAATTTTGTTTCACCGCCAGAAGTTATCGCTACTCGCTGAGTGTCAGATAGTTTCTGACCGCCAGAACCGAATGTCTGCCTTCTGGTTGCGCCTGCTTGTGCTGTGACTGTTGGTGGTGTAGGCGGTGGCGCTACCCAAATATCTTTACCTTCTTTAGTCTCTCTTCCAGATTTAACTGCTTGGTTTCCCATTATTATACAAACCTCTTACAAGAATATAGATGCTTAGTTAATAACATTTAAAAAAGGTTATAATAAAAGAACTATATAAACATTTTCTTTTCAGAATAGAAATATTTATATAGTCCTAGTTATATATATAAATGTTAAGGTAAGGTTAAGTATTATGGAAAGCGGTAATTCTAATAAAGAAATAATCTCAAAACCCGGTAATGAATTCATTGATAGAATACAACGGCACCTAAATGAATTATGTTTACTTCGTGAAAGGTTACAAAGTAATTTGTTTATTTCTTATGATTTCGAGAATAGATTATTAATATTATATTCAGACATACAATCTTATATATCTGATTCTGATAAGAAGATAATAATAAAACATATTAATGAATTAAAACGTACACCTTTTGATTTCGAGTATAAAAAGAAATGGGGCGGTAGTTACGAGATTATATATAAATCTGGAAATATGTTATTATATCTAAAGAAATGGGATTTGATGGATAAGATTGAATCCTTGATTCGTGATTGTGTGAGAGAGAATGGCTTTGATGTTCAAGAAAAAACTATCACGAAAAGACCGTATTAATGGTGGAGACAGAAAATGGAACCAATACATGAGAATGAAACTGAAGTTAATATTGATGTTAAGGGTGGAACATTTAAAGAAATTGTAATGATCCATTTATCACGGATAACATTACTTTCAAGTGTAGAACTACGCGGTGGGTATTTCACAATAACCTCTACCAAAGAAGGAGGTACTAAAGAAATCTATATCGGTGATAGCAGGGAAGCATTAAGTAATGCCATCTATTGTTTAACTCAATTATTAATACCAAAATTTGATGAAGATATGACAACAGCATTTAAACAGTTTCAAATAGATGCTAAAGAACTTAAAGAATCTTTCTTAGAAAAAACTAAGTTAGGAGATACAGAAGTTTTAGGTGAAGGATATTATGAAGAAGATGAGAAACCGTTACTAGAAACATACAAGATAACAAAACTTAATCTTTATAGAGAATTATTCACTGATTTAAGCAGATTACTTTCAAGAAAGAAATATCTAGCGATGAGTAGTACCAGTTATTAAAAATGGTAATATTCCCATTAGTTCATTATAAAGAAGGTGAGAATCCATGGGTTAGTTATGCCAGACAACAAACCATGCGAAAGAATAATTGCATTAACCTTATTTCTATCGGCGCACCAGGTTCTGGTAAATCATGGGCGTTACTTTCTTATTTCAATTTAATCAACCCCGACTTTTCAGTTGAAGAAGATTGTTTTTTCCATGCTAAGGATTTATTAAACTTATTCAGGGAAGATAAGATTAATAAAGGGAAACCAATAATGTATGATGAAAGTGGAATTGACACTAACAGTTTAAAATGGCAGGATGAAGTGAATCGTGGTCTTAACGCTTTCTTTCAAACCTCACGACACAGAAACTATATTTTTGGAATGACAGTACCGTTTCAGAGTTTCGTTTCAAAAGGAGTACGAACTCTAATGAACTGTAAGTTTATAGCAAAAGGATGGAATTCTGATAATAAAACCATAATTAAACCACTAACTATGGAATGGAACGATGAACAAGTTAAATTTTACAGTAAAAGGTTAATCGTTCAACATAAAGGCGGTAAAAACTTCTGTGATGAAATTAAACTACCGAAACCGCCAGAAAATAAGATTAAAATCTATGAGAAGTTAAAGAAAGAGTTTACGACACAACTTTATGAAGAAATCGGGAAGAAGATTGAAGCAAAGGAAGAAGACCAGAAGAGAAAGGCACTTCCAAGGCTTACATTAAGACAAGAGCAAGTTATCAAATGTATCCAAAAAAATATGGTAATGGAAGAAATGAAAGAAGAATTAAATTGTGGTCAGGCAACTATTAGCGGTATTATTTCAGGTTTACGAAATAAAGGTATAAAAATTGATGCAAAGCCTAAAAATGATAATTTTAAGGGTACTTACCTTATGGATTTGGGTATATATGGGGGGGTGTATGGATTTGAAACTAAAATGGAGTAATAGGTTATATAGCTATTACACAATAACCACCCAACTTAACTTGGAATATCGTAAACTAGACAAAAATGACACAAACTAGCCAAAAAAACATATAAAATGACACAATCATGTCACATTATAGGATTAATTGTCCTATTATTAATAGCCGGCTGCTCACAACCAATAGTAATCAATCCAGACTGGGCTTGTAACATTACATATAATAATACTAAGATTCTATATATTAATAGGACAGTTAATGAGACTATATACTTACACAACAATACAGAATGTCTTTGTGATCCATGCATACAACAACCATGCAAGACCGGTGGCTACAGTAGGACTTATGTTAATAGTTTAAAACGTGACATCCGTGTATTACAAAAGAACCAAGATAACTTCTGGAACTATTCAGATTGTCAATGGGATTTAAATAATACTAAGAAGAAATATAACCAGGCAGTGTTTGAACTGTGCGAAACATGGAACGCTAGCTGGTGTTAAGTTCCCGGGCCAATAACCGTATCGATATATATATAGCTGTGAATAATAATAAATCAAAAAGGAAGATAGTTACTTGGTTCATTCTTCTTAACCCATCCGTATAATAGATTACCGCAGACAGCGCAACGTTCTTCATAGACTACATCACCGGTTATATTATTAGTTGTGTTTGAATCTATTAACTTACTGTTACATACATCGCATGGCGTTTTTCTGTGCGTCATTCTTCTTACCTCCTTAATTATAAAAACGCTTAATACAGTGGTTATCTTTCTCCTATGGCTCGCTTTATATAATGGTTATCTTTCTCCCGTGGCTCGCTAAATTCAATGGTTATCTCTTTACACTGGCTCGCTATATATTCTGGTTATCTTTTTCCGGTGGCTCGCTTTATATAATGGTTATCTTTCTCCCGTGGCTCGCTGATTTATTTGGTTATCTTTTTAACGTGGCTCGCTTTATATAATGGTTATCTTACTCTAGTGGCTCGCTCAATTAAATGGTTATCTTTGTGATATGACCTTAATCGTTCCTATGGGCATAAACCTTATCAGGAGTTATACCTCGTATCAATAAACAATGTTCATAATAATCCGCAAGAAACCTCTTAACCATCTTTCTCCTTGCACGATTATCTGCATGACCTAAACTCTGCGGTGTGCCTTCAACATCTTTATTAAACATCTTCTTCTTTTTTTCATCCCAGCCGCCCAATTTCTTCTGCTTATCTTTCTCTCTGTCATAAATATCCCTGTATATCGGTGTCCGACACTTAATGAAACAATCACCAACACGATAAACTAAAGTTCTTAACTTAGGGTTATAGTCTAACTTCTCAACTTCTTTCCCTTTACCATACATCCCTAACTTTGGCGCTTTCCCGTTGACGACATGAAACCCTGAATATTTCCACAGCGAAGAACAATGTTTCGCTTTCACAATAACCGAAATACTGTAACAAATTAGCAGTGTTAATCGTGGAAATCCCTTTAACATCTTTCAGCCATGTAGCATAAATCGGTTCTTCTTCAATATATTTCTGCATTAAACTTTTATAAGTGTTTTCTTTCCCCCTGAATTCTTCCAATAATCCAAGAAGTTTCTCAACATAACCCTGTTCTTCTTTTGGTAGTTTCTTAATATTGGCTCGGATATAAACCAATAACTTCTTATCGTTGTATAGGTCTTTAAATTTATCTTCTTCATCTTTCTTCTCGGAAAGTTCTGTTAATTCTTTCCCTTCAATCTGCCTATACATTATCTGCCTGATACGATTAAACGCATCAATCCTATCTTTCTGTGCCTGGTAAAACATTCCTGTTGCCAATGCACCTAACTCAATCCTTACTTTGTTGTATTCCATTTTTCTTTGTCCTCCTCTAAGGCTTTTAACTTATCTAGGTCTTTGCCTAAGAAATATAATTTTGTTTTCATTGATTTAATTAATTTCTCTTTATTCATTAGTTCCCCCACCCACATCTATACAGCCAGAAACATAACATACTAAACAACATTGGATAATAAGCCCATAAAAAAGCGAAACTAACACCGACATCAACCCTCTGCTCAACACTCGGTGCGGATTCAATCGGTGGCGCTTGTTCTGCTACTTTAAGGTTCATCATACCGCCTACCAACTGGAACACGATTAAATACACTGACATCATTATATACAAGAATTTAAGGTAATCATTATATTCTCGGCGGGTATATAATAAATAACAGATAACAAATATGACACTGAACTTCACTAAGAAGATTATACCGACACTGCCAGTGAGTACAGTTAATAAACTCATGTCAAACGCATGATACTGCGGTTTAAGAATGAACGTGATAAAATCAAAGGCTGCTGTTAATAACAGCAAACCTATGATTATCTCCCTTGTTACTTCTTGCCTTACACTGCATTTATTTCTTAGGTAATCCGTTGTCATCTTCCTCTTTGGTTGGTGGTGGTGTTGCTGTCTCTGCGGTCTCTGGTGGCTGTGTCTGCGCTGTCTCTGATTTACCAATGATTTTCTGGTAACCGTCAATGATACCGGCAATCTTCTGACCAATCTCTACCTTACGGTATAATTGATATTCTTCACTGCTGGCTAACGCTGCAACCGCTAAACTCATCTCATCTGCTTCTAACTTAAACACTGGTACTGATTTTTCTTTTGACATTTTGTTTTGTTTCCTCCATTAGTTATTTATATACAAACATTCCATCCTTTATTTTATCTTTGAATGTTATGATTGCTATAAACTTAAAATGTATATTCTTTTTCCCTTTCTTTTCAACAGATTTAGTCTTAAAATTAATAATCTTATTCTTGCCTTCATAATAAAATTCAAAGTAAACAATACTATAATCAAATATAATTAATTTATTGTCGTGAACATAATGGTTTTTTGAATATGGATATTTCCTTAAATCTATTGTTTTTCTTTTTTTAATTAAAAATGGTAAGGCATTAGTCAATGGATATAATTCTCTTACTTTCTTATTGTTTTTATGTATGAAAACAGATAAATAACCTGTTATTATCAAACCAACTACTATCATTGAAAGTAAATATAAAATCATAATTAATGATATTAGCATACTTAACCATAGTGGCAAAAACTTTAAATTTTTAATAATGTTGTTTTTGTAATAAAAGGATACAATAAAAAAAAAAACATAACCTAGCATTAAACCGAATATATCAGCTAGGTTATGGATAAAATATGCAAGGTTCTCGTTAATGTTTTTTGTCTTTTCTGGATGTTTAAATGTTACTTTCCCAGTTATATAATCAATCTCTGTCTCTGCGTTCCCTGCATATTTACCATTAAAGCGTTTCTTCATTGGTCAACTTCAACCATTGGGTCGCCAAATACTTTAGTTTTCTTCTTTTTTTCTTTTATACCTTCTTCCATTTTACTAATACCTCCTTAGTTATTCTAACTCCATCTTGATAAGCGGTGTCGGTAACTCGTCGTCAGTAATACCGTTCTTCTTAGCAATGATTTTTAATAATAAATAATCTGTAGCTAGCATCTTAGCCAAATCATTCTGGTTATCGATAAATATCTCGAACTTCTTTTCCAATCGCGCCGTCTCCTGGGTCATTTTGTTCGTCACAGCTTTCATCGCCCTCGTGTCTATTAATCCCATCTGAATCAATCCTCCTTCCATATTTATTTTTGTGCCATACGAATTCGTTGGCTGTCATACCGCCAAGCGCGGTCTTTAAACTACCGCGCCGGACAATGATTATTAATTTCTTGAATTGCATTACTGACATTAAACCGAAGAAACTAAATAAAGTCATCAAGAACCAGTGCTGGTTTAATCCGAACGCTAACGCGAATACACCAAAAAATAATCCTGCGAACCCACTGCCCATTAATAATAAGATTGTTAATGCTTCCGGGGAGTTCATTATCCAATAACTACTGTCCGCCATACGGTCTTTGAATGTCATTTCCGTAACTCTCCGCTTAGATAAAATGTATCGACAGATTCTTTCTTACCCTTATACTTATTATATTGTATGCCTTCAACTGCAAGCAAAGTAAACAAAAAGATTATGCCTGACCATGCGTAAGCATTCATGGTTATTACTCTGGTATAGATAATGATAATAAAATCTAATAATAAAATCAAGACGAACGCACAGAACGTAAAGTAATGAAACCGTTGTTCTTCTGCATATTCTTCACGGATGCCGCGCATTAACCGGATAATGTTCTTCTCTTTCATTTTCCACCTTCACCGTTGTTTAACCATTTTAACATTTTATTATAACATTTATTGCATAAATGAATATCAAGATCGCCTGTTTCAAACCAATAATCTTGACTTTGCAAATATTCTTTTTTACTAAAAAATAATATTTTGTATTCTCGCTTAACTTTTTTCTTAACGTCAATCCCACATTTATTACATTTAATATATTCACTCATTCTAAACCCACCTCACTAAAATTTATGTTAAATATTGGTTGTCCTGCTTCTGGAACTTTACCAGTTAAACTGTAATGCATACAATATTCTTTAATGTTATCATTTAACTGGATATTAGCGTTTTCAATGGCTGCACCATAAGAATACCGTACACCTAACATGAACACCGCTAATAACGCGAACAAAATCATGAACGCGATACTGATTTCTTCTTTCTCTAATTCCCATTGACCTATTTTTAACATTTTTATTATATCCTCCGGTATAAAAACCTTCTTGGTTGTTTCTCGTCACGTTTGCGAAGTATCTCATTATGGAACGTTAAGCAGGATAATATATGAATCAATGTTGATTTATTGACTGTAACATTATGTAATATCTGCCTGCTGCTCATCCAACCGTTACCTTTCAATTCTTGCAATACTTCTTCTGCACCCATCTTTTTTTATAAGTATGAAATAATATAACAATGAAAATTATTAAATCTAAACAATATAACTCTATAATTAACATATAATCTAATATCATACTTAATATCATTAACCCAGCATAATATCCTTCCGTCATTCTTTCTCCTCCTTGTTGCGCTTGTGATAATACCAACAGATTAAACTAAGAATTACACCACTGATTAATCCATATCCGTACCATAATCCTTCTAGGTCTATCATTGTTTACCTTTATTCATACTGTTAAACATTATTTACTTCTTACTAGGGGGTTCTTCTTCTTGGTGTTTAAAGTTAAGTGGGTTTATTAGATAAACTGGTGGTTTAATATATACGATTGGATAATATTTAGAATATTCTTTATTAATATCTATAGTTGATTTTTTATCCAAAAAACAAACCTTAGCACAACATCTAATAACTGGTTTTTTTAGTTTCTTATTTCCATGATAAAAATAAGTAACATAACAATAACAAGCTTTACCTATACAATAAGCAACTCCTTTACTATCATATTTAACTATAATTTTCTTCTTATCCATCCTCACGACCTCCGGTTAACTTATTATCTCAGCACCGTTATATGATAAGACCTGAATACAACCTTTACAATAAGATTTATGTTCTGGGTATTCCTTGCCACATAAACAGGTATATTGAATCACTCTGATTAAATTGAACTTGAATTTCATACATTTATAACAAAATCCTATTACCATCACGACCTCCGATTAATATTCATCTTCAATTAATTCTTTAATTGTTAAATCATCACTTATACCTTTAGTGATAAGTATTTTATATATTATATTCCACTTTATTTTAATTGTTAGATATATCATTTTTCTTTAATCAGGGTTCTCAAAACAAAAGTAATACCGATTAGCTGCATTTGTATTACTTTTGTAGTATTTTACTCAAAATCAACTATCCCAATACGCTTATTTTTGCGCATATTACCTTTAACTGTATTTATTATTACTGCTGTTTTTTCAGCAAAACATACTTTTGCGCCTATCGTCCATAACTGTTTAACTGCTGTACTACTTTTAGGCTGTTCTAATAGCTTTTTATGTTCTTCTAGCTGTGCTTGTTCCTTCTTATTTAGCTTGATTGCTAGAACTATATGGTTCTTATCTAGCTTATCTTCATCAAGAGTATATGACCTAAATGGTACTTTTGGCAGTTCAGCTGCCTTTTTTATCTCTTTTCCCTGCCTTATTTGTTCTTTCCAAGTCATATTACTTATTCTTTTTGTTTAGTTTCGGCTCTTTCGTTTTGTTTGTTTTATATAATGCATAAAAACACATTCCATATCCACATAAACCAAATATTGAGCCTATAACTATCCAATGTATACCTGCACTACCACAATTACATTTAACTTCTGCACATTGAGGTGTAATGGTTTCTTCACATTCATTTAAACTATTTTCACATAAATTCAATTCTTGTTTATATGGTCTTTCAATAATTATTATTCCATCGTGAACCAGTATATATATTAATGATATAAATAATAACATAAATACAATAACTATTTTAAATATACCAAATACTTCTCTCATTTTATTTTCGTCTCCGTTAAGCCAAAACTTAACTTTTTATGTATTAATTGATTTATGCTATACTTTTAAACTAAAGATAAATATCTTCTAAGTCTATCCTTACTATTTTTCTACATTGTAAACATTGAAATATCTCTTGTAACTTACAATCATAACCACTTAAACAAACACCCATACTTTTCCATCTATGTGTTTTCTTATAATCTTTATCACATTTAGATGCTCTATCTTTTTTAACCCATTCTTCAAATTTCATTGTTTACCTTTATCATAAATGTTAAATATCATTTAACATAATCAATGTCAATATCTGATCTAGCTCCTGCCCCTACCAACAATTCCCGTATCTTCTGGACTATTGGTTCTGGTATCTCTTCATCACATTTAAAGGTTATTTGTTGTTTTTTCATTCTTCACATTCCATCTTATTTAACCCTCTCTCCTTTGTTTCTAATACCCCATTTCTTCCTTCCCATCTTACAAATTATCCAAACATTCCAATAAAATATAAATGCATATATTATTCCAAAAAAATACCACACATATTTATCACCAAATATATATGTTAATCCTACAAAAGTTCCTGCTGGAATACACATTGCTATTATTAATAATATAATAAATATTATTGTTAATGGTATATCTTCTTTCTTCATTCTTTATTGCCTCTCGCCTCTTGCGATGAATTGGTAACGCCTATATTATTGCATACCCGTTACTGGTTGCTTCTGTATGCTCTTTCAGCATCATTTCGCAGGGAGAGGACTTATTTAACATTTTTAATATAATTATTTATGTGTTTAATTTCACTAAAATAAGGTACATTATGTAAATCACAAAAGATTCTTAATTTTCTTCCAAGCATAGATGCACCATTAGTTTCATCTAAAACAACTAATTTCTCTAATTTTCTCATTTTTTACCTTCCATCTTATTTAAGCCACTCGCCTCTTGGTTTGTTTTCTATTTTCTTTTGTTCAATAAATAATGGTTGTAAAACTATTCTTTTTATCCATATTGGAATATTAGATAATGGATTATATGAACTATTGCCAACTAAAACCTTTATCCTTTTATTAGTTTTCGACCTTATTGCTTGTAGGCAAGATATACTATAACTTTTAGATACCCAATTAATTATATCTTTTTTATTAATTGTTATTTCAGATGTTATTCTCATTCTTCCCCTTCCATCTTATTTAACCCTCTTACTTTTAATCATTTAAATTACCGAAACCATAACCACAATCTAAACAGTTCATCTGTATTCCAAACTTAATATCAATATTGATACTACCACACTTCTTACATTTAGGCAATTTTGATTGTGCTATTTTATTAAGATTATCATATTTCTCTTTTAATTGTTTATATTCTTTCTCTGTTTTCATTTTGTATCATCTTCTTATTTAACCATCTCGCCTCTTGCTTAATGATAACATCTAGACACGCCTTATTCTCCTGCTTGGTTGTTTTTACCAGTTTCTGTCATCTAGCGGAGCCCACAGCGTTTGTCCTGTTATCATCTTCGCAGGGAGAGGATTATTTTAACTTTTTATTAATCATTTTCTTTGTAATTCCGCTAATCTCTTCAAAAATATTATAATTAAAGTTTGGAAGTTTAAGAGTTTTAGCAACATCTTCTTTACTCGCTTTATCAAAACTTAATTTCCACGCTTCCTTATATTCAATCTTTCTTAAATATCCATCAGTAGTTTTATACCAACAATATTTCTTTTTATCTTCATTTGTCATTTCTGAAACATTAATCCATTCATTTAAATCAAAATACCAATAATCTGGAAAACTAGGTGGTTCTGTTAATTTAGTCATTTTATTAAACATTCTAATAAATGGTTTATCTGAATTACTGTATCCTGAATTCCTGTCTCCTGAATTCCAGTCTCCTGAATTCCAGTCTCCTGAATTCCTGTTTCCTGAATTCCTGTATCCTGAATTCCTGTCTCCTGAATTCCTGTCTCCTGAATTCCTGTCTCCTGAATTCCTGTCTCCTGAATTACTGTCTCCTGAATTCCTGTATCCTGAATTCCTGTATCCTGAATTCCAGTCTCCTGAATTCCTGTTTCCTGAATTCCTGTTTCCTGAATTACTGTCTCCTGAATTACTTTTATATACTTTCTGAAGATATATCGCATTATTATCTGCTATGTATTTTTCAATTATTTTCTTAACTTTACTTTTATCATTAGTAGTATTCAATGAATCAACCTTTAATTCTTTAGTTTCATTATTATATTCCCATTTATTCCATTTATCTTCTTCAGCACCCAAAATCTTATTATAATGTGCTATTGAAGTATGACTATTCCAATCTTTATAATTATCAGGATTACCTTTTTTCTCAATTTCTTCAATGTCTTTTAAAGTAAAAAATAATACTTTCCCTTTACCGTCACTTATACAACTAAAAAACTTACACATTTGTTTCACCTTCATTTATTATTTTATTATTCATTTTGTATCATCTTCGCAGGGAGAGGATTATAATATAAAGTCTTCTTTCAACACATCATCAGCTTTTAATGGTATGATTGTTAATTCTCCTGGATATTTCTTAATCTCGGTATCAATAGTCATAGTAGATTCTTTCATCTTACTATTAAAATCATCTATTGCTTTACGTTTCTCTGCATACACCCTACATTGTTCCTCAAACTCACCCTTTTCATTTAATGCTTCTTCTTGTTCAATCTCTACCATACTTTTACCGTGTCCTAAATTCTCAACAAACTCTTTTGCTCGTTCTTCTTTATTTTCTTTATCCATTTTTATTTCACCTGTTTGTTTTTTTCGTCGTTCGGTGAGGCTATCCTGATAAATTTTTTTCCCCTAAAAATTTGGGTGGAAGGCGTAAGCCTGTAACCGTTAAACATCGCAATGTACGATGTGAAAGTGTAATATTTTGTTGTTTCTTTAATCAATTATGTTCTTTCATTTCGTATATTGTTCAGTTTTAAACGAAGTTTTTAGGAGACTAGTTTGTTTTTCGTTAGCCCCCATACATTCGTCGTTTTGGTTTTTTATTGATTTTAATATATGTGCAATAACATCTACAGTCCATCCATTTCCTATTGCAGAATATCTTCGACTATCACTTAATCCTTGTGTATAATTATCTGGAATTGTTTGTAATCTTTCGTATTCAATAGGCATAAGTTTTCTAACTTTTCCATTTTGAAATATTTTCTTAACTAAATTCCCACCATTACCATCACATAATAAAGTATTTGATTTAAACTTTAAATTATAAACTTCTTTAGCTTGTCTATGACCATTTAAATTTAAAGTAGCCTCAACTTTATTAGCGGAACTGTGATATGTTATTGAGTATTTCTTATACCAATACTTTTCTGGAATGTTATTAGTAAAAACAATATCTTTTAAACATATTTTTTTATCTTTTGGTTGAGTTATGTTTGGTATATTAGTCCAATATAATCTCTTTCTTTCTGTTGCGCAAACCAAAGATGAATTTATCATAATAGGTTTAACACCTAACTCTTTACTAATTACATCAACCCATTTTCTCTGCATACTTGCTACATTTTCTAATAAGAAGAATTTCGGTTTCTTTTCTTTTAGTAATCTAACAAAATGATAAAATAATGAACTTTTACTACCTTCCAATCCTTTTACATCTCCCCTATCGTATTTATAATTACTTAAATCTTGACAAGGACTTCCACCTATTAATAAATCAATTTCTGGTAAATCTTCCGCTTTAATATCTACAACATTTCCTAATTGAATTGTATTTGAATGGTTTTTTTGTGTTACTTTAATTGTATATTTATCAATTTCACTTGCAAAATATTTATTTACTTTTATTCCCAATCTATTCAAGGCTATTTGACCGCAACTAATACCGTCAAATAAACTCAATACATTTATTTCTTTATTCATTTTGCCATTTCTCTCTTTGTTCTATTTGTTCTGGTGTCCAATTTTCAATCATCCATTCAATATATTTATCTTCCATTTTGTTTTTTTGTTTTTCTCGTCGTTATGGGGGCTATCCTGATACATCTTTTCTCCTAAAAATTTGGATGTAGCGAAGCGGAATCGTTAAACATCGCATTATACGCATCCATTGTATTTTAATCATCTTCTAGTTGATGGTCTATGTTAATCTTGAAGGACTTGGTCACTTTTTGCCTCCGTATTTTTGGTATTTTTTTTTCAATAATTTTAATGTAAATTCATTGATTGCATTGTGAGATTCTTTATAAGAGTTATATCCTTCTTCACCATTATTAAAATCTAATTCCAAATCATTATTAAGACTATTTAATATTTCTGATAAATCATTTCGTAATGTTTCTTCAATTATTCTAATAATTCCAAAGGTTAGATAATCCAATGTATTCTTCCATTCACCAACTTTAATAATTCTTCTCTCAGTTTCACAAAATAATAAATCTTCTTTTAACTTTTCTTTAACCAATTTCCATAAATTTACCATTTTTATTTTCCTCGTCTTTTCGTTAGGGGGCAAAAAGTTATTGCCGTATAAGTTACTATATAACGAACCTTATTTAAGCCTCTTGCCTGTTGGTTTAATATCTCTATCAAGTATTAAATTTATAACTCCGCCTATTGCTCTCATATCTCTTTCATGTTCTTTGCTTCTGACTTTATTTAATTCTTGTCTCATATATTCAAGTTCAACAAAAGTAATATATTGTTTATTTTTGTTTTTCATAACAGCAAATTCTTCTAATTTGTTTAACATTTGTATTTTAATTTGGTCACATAATTCTTTATATTGTTCTTTTATTGCTATTTTGAGTAATTCATCAATATATTTCATTCTTCACCTTCCATCTTATTTAAGCATCTCGCCTCTTTCTTAATGATAACATCTAGACACGCCTTATTCTCCTGCTTGGTTGTTTTTACCAGTTTCTGTCATCTAGCGGAGCCCACAGCGTTTGTCCTGTTATCATCTTCGCAGGGAGAGGAGGGTTGATTATGATTATGAAAAAAAGGACTAAATTAATAGCCCTTGAATACTAAATACCCTTGATCGTCTAAGATGGTTTCTATTTCTTTACCATTGATGCCTTGCGCAGTGGTTACTGCTAATTTGCGGATTAAAGCAGCTAAAGCACTGTCTTTCCGTAGATTTCCGTCATCATCTTTATTAACCCATAACCCTTGAATGTCAAGTCTACCTTTATTTACATACTTAACACCGCTAATCTTGATAGGTTCTTCTTTATCTGGATGTTTACAGGTGCAAACCAATTTCTTAGAATTCTTCTTGCCTAATGTCTCAATCTCTACCATCATCACTGACACAATGCCTGGTTTTAAGGCGGTTGTTTCTTTTGTTCCAATACCAATGTTTAAATCATCGGTTAGTTTTTGTTCTGGTATTTCTTGTTTCAATGTTTCATTTTCCATTTTTCTTGTTTCTCCATCCTATTAAGGATTATTAAATAATGAAGTTATTATTATATATATTACTGAGAAAGTATTAACTGTTATTAAAGCCCACATTATTGCTTTTAATATATCCAATTTCTTAATCATCTTCCTTCACACCAGCTTCCTGTAATATCGCGTCAACCTTATCCGCTGCATCAATGTCTGAAGTATGTTGCAGCTCTTCGCGGAAATCCCGCGCCTTACAATGGTGTCCTATGTTTACTGGTTCATTCATTCTTAATCCTCTAATTTTTTTGTTTCGTAAGTTCTAGTCACACTTTCTTCTACAATGAATTCTTTACCACATTCCTCACAATAACATTTCTGGTCATCATCTTTGTGAGGTTCTCCCCAATAAGTAACAAAACTTGACTTGGTATCTTCATCTTGCTTATGATTACAATAAGGACACCAGATATTTGTTTCTTTATCTAATTCCGTTGATGCACGCTTCACATATTGTTCAACTGTTTCGCCTTCTTTAAGTAAATTCATTCTTCAAACCCCTCTTTTACTTGCACGTCTATTGTCTGAATCTCTTGCCATAATGCTTCGTGAACTTTAACATCCATAGGTAAACTTCTATCTTCTACTAAATATACTAAATCACTCCTGATACTATCTATAAATTTTTCTGCTTTCATTTTACATCAACCTCGCACCGAACTTTTCTTTAAGTATGGCTATCATGGAACAGATTGTTAATCTATCCCCTCCCAAATCTTCAATTAGATTAATTGATTCTTTCACTGCTTCTTTAACATCTTTCTCTCTGTAATCCCAAGATTCAGCACACATTGAATCATCGTGTCGTTTATCACTCAGCGACTTCTTTGGTTCTTCTACTACTATCCAACCATCAATAGTATTTCTATTTAATGTAACTCTCTTATCATCTTGACCGTGAGCTTCTCTCCAAGATAATTTTTCATAATCTGAATCCCATTCAGTATAAAACAATCCTTTAGATATATCTCCACTATCCCAAGCAACCTCTTTTCCTGCTTTAGCTGCATTATATGCTTCCATAAAGTTCATCTTATTGCACCCCTTTGGATTTGTTCTCATGTTCATCAACCAAACGATTAATGATTTCATCATAATAACCGTCATCTTTTTTTGTTAGTTCCATTCTTATTGATTCTCCTTATTGAACTTTTTAATTAATTCAACTAATATATCTCTCATGTCTTTTTTAGCTTTTATTGCAGCTATCTTAAAATCTTGATGTATTTCTATAGGTATTTTAAAATTAAAATCTCCCATTATAATCTCTCCCCTAATTTTCTAAATGAACATGCTGATTTATCTCTTTGTGCATGAACCCAAGAATCAAACTCATTACTCCTGTCTTGTAAATTCTTTGGAGTATTTAAACTATGAATACAAAACATACAAGCTGGCCCCATCCTCATACAATCTTCATTATGGCAACCATTATCCCAGTCTTGACCATCTTGCCCCCTATTTAAAGCACTATAATTAATTTTCCTTACCTTCGTTGTGTTGTTATCCATATTATATACATAACATAGCTTATATATAATTGTTTGTATTGTGTATTATGTATGTTAGAGTATTCATTCCAGCACCTTGATGTAACCTACAGGGCTTTCAACCACGTCACCTTGCTCTAGGAGGCGGTTTAAGACCGATTCCTTGTACTTCTCTATGAATTGGTACTTCGGGTAGCCTTTAGGTAGTTTCTCTTTAATAATGGCTAAAAGGTGGTAATCATTACCGATTTCTGTATCTTCTACCGTTTCTTCTGGTGGGTTTTCAGTTGTGACACTTGTGCCACTTGTGACTACTTTCTCACTTAGTTTCCCTATAGGGGAAAGAGTAGAGAAACCAGTCACATCAGGCACAACCGTCACAAGCTTTATACCGTCGATAAACCTACCATTTACCCATTCATCATTGATGTTTTTACTGGTTTTCATTACTTCAAGACCTTCCAAAGAAAGAACATCATTAAATTCTTTATATCCAATCTTGCGCTGCTTATTCTTATATAAGAACTTACGATATTCAACATATAATTCAGAATACCTCATTGAATATTTAAATCCGCGTTCACAATGGTTCTTAATAAAGAAACTTAGCGGATTACTTACCATAATATAGCGTTCTTCACGTTCTTTAATATTGCCTTGGTTAGTAAATTTACCAGTTTTAAGTAATTCTGGTAGAATTTTTGATACTTTAAATGCTAAGTTATTAAATTCAATGTCTGGGATGGTTTTAATAATATCAACACCTTCTTTAAATACATTATCAAAGTTTATAATGTTCCATCTTCTATAAAATCCGTCACTTGTATCTTCAGATGTTGGTAATGAATTACTACTTATTATGATTTTAGCATAGTTATGATCATCAAATGGTTTCTTATTCTTAAATTCATACCCAATCAAGTCCTGGCCACAAAGTTTCTTTAATAAAGAAGTTTTCTTTAATACACCGAAATTTGTTTCACCAAGCGTGCATACTAACTTCTTATATAGTTTCGCGCTTTCAAACCTAGAATCAATAAGGGTATCAAGTTCTGTGCTGCAAGCATTAACATTACCAGTAAATTTTAAAATTAAGTCTGAACATTTACTTTTACCATTACATCCCGAACCAACGAAACAAAAGATTGAATGTAACGGATAATCACGATAACAACAATATGCGATGAGTTCATAGATTGTTTGTTTATATTTTTCACCAACCCATTCAGTAATCAGTTTGTCCATTATTGGTGTATCTTGTGAAGTTCCAACATCCCAAGGTATAGGGTTTGTAAAGAAATAATCTGGTGTAACATCATAAATCTTACCAGAAGTTATACTGATAGCTTTATCATTAAATTGTATCCATTTAACCGGTGCATCTTTAGGTTTTTTCTTTCTTCCAACTCGTTTGAACGCTTCTAGGTAATTGCTTTTAAGTTTAGAATTAACGGTTTGCCCCATGAAACCAAGAGTATCATCAAGTTTGATCATAACATCAACATCATCAACCGCTTCATACTTATTATCTTTCCAGAACCAGAACATACCTGACTGGTCATAAAAGAATGGTTGTTCATCATAAAAGTTTTCAACGTTGCGCTGGTAATTATCAATCAGTAAACCGTATGATTCAACTTTCTTCTCGGTTTTCTTCTTTTTAATATCATCTTCAATCTCTGCGTATGCTGTGCCGCCTAATATATCTTTTATGTTCTGTTTAATATCTTCTATTGATGTTGCATAAATTTTTTCTTCTGTGAATAATTTATTAAGAATGTCTTGTTGTTCTTCGGTGGTTTTGTTATTAAGTTGAAGGTATTCTAATGTTGAGTTAAAGAATACTGTTGCTTTCTGTTTATTGAATGTTCCATGTAAGCGTTTATTATCTTTTACCATTGGTATAAATCCATCTGCTTTTCTTTTTTTTGTTCTTTGTTATCACTATAATTTATTTCTTTTTTAATAGTAAGATTACAAACCCCTTTAGGGTTTCCTTCTTTGATTTTTGTTATCATTTCATCTCACCATTATCATTGAACGCCCATTGCATACCCATCTCAATATCCATATTGTGCTGTCTCGGGTTCTTACTATTGATTTCTAAACAATGATGTTCAGGGTTTAGTTTTATCAGTTTCATCACCAGATAACGTTAATTCTTTCTTCTTGATTAGAATTTCAAGTTTCTGCTGTTTCAATGACAGTTTCATAATCTCAACATCAATCGCGGTCATACGTTTACGTTTCTCTGTAATGTCAACATTAATAAATCCAGTTTTAAGGTTTTGTGTCATTTTGTTTATCTCCATCATTTAAATTATAATCTCCAACATTAAAATCACCATTCTTTATTGCCATTATTATAATATAAGGGTCATAAATAAACCAGAACAAATGTCCTAACGTATGATCTTCACCATCAAGATAATTAAAAAGTAAGAATGAAACAGCAAATCCACAAGCATAACATATAATAATTATTGGATGCTGTAAAGAAAAAGCAATTATCTTATCAATATATGTTCCGATTGTCATTAGAATTAATATATCGACATAACATATATTTAAAATGTTGTGTTAACTTAGAAATAGTAAAAATAAAGATACCGGTAAGTGATGAATCTTACCAGTATCTTTAAGGTAAGGCAAGAAGAGAATTATAATTAGTTAAATTAAAAAAAGAAAAAAAATGTTTTTGGTAGGTTTTTATTGTCGTCTTCCAATAAAAAAAGATAGCACGATGAAGGCTAAGGCGACGATAATAATAATGCCGATCCAAGTGGGAATCGTGGCGAGCTTCGTTATAATTGTCCCGGTTGCGTTATATGCTGAACCACAACCAGTAGTATTAACCGAGTTACAACCACCGCCACCATCTATTACTCCGACCTTAGATGCTGTCTGTAATTCCGATAAGACAATTAATCCAATCGCTAATATAATTGCTACCGTTACTATTGAAAGGATAAACCCTTGCAGGTTACCTATTTGTCCTTTCTTTAATAGCTTCATGTTTTACTGTCTCCTTCCGATGAAGAACGAAAGCACGATGAAGGCGAGGCTGACAATAATTATGATGCCAATCCAAGTGGGAACCGTGGCGAGCTTCGCTATGATTGTCCCGGTTGAGTTTGATGCTACTGTCTCTGCCCCGGTAGAAACTCCGCCAGTTTTTGCTGCTGTCTGTAATTCCGATAAGACAATTAATCCAATCGCTAAGACTATTGCTACGGTAACAATACTAAGAATAAATCCTTGCAGGTTACCTATTTGACCTTTCTTTAATAGCTTCATTTTATTTTAAAAACCCTCCGGCATTAATGCCAATTAAGCATTATAACAATAATCATATATAAACATTAATACCCTTTGCCAATACTCATTTAATCCAGGACAAATAATAATACTAAGGTTAATGGTGCTAGAATACTGAAAATCACTAAAGTAAATCCGCTTATTAACGACATTGGGTATGCGATTATTGCCAGGATCATGCCAACCCATGACGTTGCCGCGAACGCTTTGTATGGATTAATCCCTTTCCCAATTAACGCTATAAGTAATATGATATATATTGCTATAAGGATTAACGTGCCAGGGAAATAATTCATTTGGGTATTAACCGTTGAAACTAACGTTAAGATGTTAGTTTCGTTCCCAGCGTTAGTCACATTGGTCAGGTTGTAATAGATATAAGTCATTTTCTGTTCTTTTATGTCTCCAATTTATTTCGTACAACTGCAGTGATTATTATTAAGATTATGATTATTATTATTGATGACATGAACCATGACGTAAATATTGTAGGTACATTCATTTTCTCGCTTAACATCCGTAAGATGTTAGCCACTGGTTTATATGCTGATGGTAATGAAAATAAAAAGTTTATTGCATCTTTTATTATGTTACTTTCTGACCGTTCCTCGTCACTACCGCTGGATGTATAATTCTTAGCAGAACCAGAGATACTTTCAAAATCCGTCTGCGTGGTAACACCTACACTGCTAATATTACTTATAGTCTTCTGTGTCAATGTATCATGCGTTACATTTAAATATTTGGAATTATACGGTGAATTTTTATCTGACGGGTTAATTGCGCCGAAGATTATTATAGTGAACACTGCGAAAAGTCCTAATCCAATTAAAAAATCTTGTAATCTCATTTTTCTCTCGTTAATTTGTATATTAAGATGATTGCCATTATAATAAAACTTATCAGATAATATGGTGATAACGGTAAGATTTTAGTCATTGCGCCGATTAGTAACCCAATGATTGAACCTACTACTACGCCGACAGTTCCGAAATCAATCAATGCGAAAACTACTACTAATACTAATAAGAATAATGGGAATAAATTAGCTGTACGTTGTGTTGCATTACTAAAGAATGGATCATCAATATAAATCAATTGGTCAGAATCTGTAAAGTAATTTGATGTCCCAGTGTTACTTTCAATGTAACCTTTCGCGGTGTAAGTATTACCAGTTGTATCTTCTACCACGGTATATCCCATCACACCGGCACTTGAAGCGATAGTATTCGTGTATAATAATTCTGTCTTGAACCCTTTATTTCTGTATACTTCTAACGTGGCATCTTGTACGATGTTCCTTGAATCACTCCATGTATATGAACAAGTGTTGGTACTTTGTGTGCATACTACTGCAGTGACAACATCACCAACTTTATCCCAAGTGTCAAGATAATCAACAATAAAACTAAGACCAAATGATTTGGTTAATGCTAAGATGTTCTGTGTATCAGTGTATAATTTTATAATGCCTGCCGGATATTCAACTTGGAACTTATAGAATACATCCGCTAGGACAAGTTTAGCTAATGTTTGTCCTTGTTCATCAGTTTTTGACACTTCAACAACCCTCAATATATTTTCACCAGGATAATATCTTAACGTTTTAATGTATGTCCCGGATATTCTATCAGCAGTGTTTACATCAAACACCGTCATTACAATTTCACTCGCTTTTGTATAATTAATACTGTAAAGATTGATTACGCCTGGTGAAGTAGAATTAACGCTTAAATCATTAATATAATAATTTCTTATTGCGTAATTAACACCGTCACCGAACTGCATGATTGAATTTAATATTAAAGAATAATTACCGCTAGTGCATATTGTATAATTATTTCTACCGCGTAATACTAAAGATAAATTCTTTGAATCTGCGCCTTCAACATCTGATTTATGAAATATTGTAATGTCAATCGGTGTGATTTCACGGTCTAGGGTTTCTTCATCGAACCCATAAATACTGAATAATAAATTAGAATAAACACTACAATTATCTATAACATTATAATCATCAAGATAATATGTTAAATTATGGCTGCTGTTAGTTACTTCTACACTATTACTGATACCATAATAATTAGGCGATGTAATGTTTAAAATATAACTTCCTTTACTAACATTAATATAAGTAACATACCCTGGCGCGTTACCAGTCATTATACTATCATTAAGGTATGATGTAAAATTTAAACTGTGGTTATCTAATGAACTTACCGCATGAATCATTAATACCGATGTTACCTCAAAACTATAATCTAATTGATTTATGTTAAGTCCGCCGATTGAATTAAATGTAATGGCATCTTTATCAGTCTTGATTATCACAATCGCCTCGTAATCATTCAACATTTTAACTGTTACATCATCCTTATTAATACTATACTCATCAAAATCTATCCAGTTCTTGCCAGTAATGAAATGTGCTGGGTATTGACTGTCTGGTAAGTAGATTAACGGTTGATCGCTGGTTACTTTAAAACTTCGTTCAGTCTTAATATTTTTATATTTAATGTTAAATATGTATCGGTCTTTCAATTTAACTGTATCAAAAGTATCAATATCTAACCAAGATTCCATCGCTTCGATTTTAATATTAGTACCTTCTGCGGTGTCATATTCAAGCTGGGTTTTATCGTAAGATTTTGTTACTAAATACGGTTCGATTGATTGAGTAGTGTGCGAATCACTGGCATAGAATTTAATTGTATATTGTCCTAATGGAAATGTTGATATATTAATCATTTGTGAATAATTAGCAGTACTTCCAGTGATGGTAGTGTTAAGTAACTGAAACATTCCTGCGCCGGAAGAATTGGTTATGTTAATCAATACTTGGTATAAGTTATCATCATAGAACGATACATTAAGAGTAAGGTTTGTATAAAATGAATTAATCTTACTAGTATTATCAACGTTCCAGTTATTCTCTAAGATAGTGATTGTCGGTTCTATATCATCATAAGTAAATGTTCTAGTCACATTACTAGAAAATATTCCATCGGTTATATTCTGAACATTACAAGAATAAGTATGTACACCGTTTGTAAATATTGGGAAATATTCTATTCCAGTAGTATAATTCCCTGTAATATTATCATATATTAAACCATCATCAACCCATAGATTAAATTTTACATTTGTTCCATCATGGCTACAGTTTATTGCTTGTTGTGTATTATTATGTGCGTTATCAGCAGGTGTTGGATGGATATATTCTGGTATTGAAGTAGTTGGCGCATCAACAGTATATTCAACATAACCAGAAGGATTTACACAAGCCCTAGATGGTGAACAAAATGCAGTAATAGTATTAACTTGACTTTCATCCCCTATCATAACCCATCCTCTGCTTGGAACTTCTTTATTACATACAGATTGTAACCATGAGGCGTTCATTTTAAATGCTGTTGTAGTTCCTATTGCAAAAGCTGGTGCTTTGCCTAAAACTAAATTATTGGTGGTATCCCAAGTTACAGGATTATTCCAAGTGACAGTTGATTGTAACCAATCACTTGTAATAGGATACCATTTTGTAGTTGAACTTAAAATATAACTATTCCCAGTAAGGCTAATATTAAATTTTGTTATTGTAACTGTATCTTGCCAATTATCAGTAATATTTTTACAAATAGCAGAAGTAACATTAATAACATCACGGTGGGTTGTTCCACCTGCATACCGCCCTTGACTCAATAAAGTACTTTGTTGTAAAGGGGTTGCAGGGTTATCAGATTTCATACTCCCCCACGTGATATTATTGTTATTACCATAAGTAACCCTATCATCCCAAGATTGTTTATATTCTAATGCAGTTACTAAACTACTCACAAGAATTAATACAATTCCTAATAATAATATTTGTTTCATATTCTTTTATCCGCCTGATTGAAATTTACTGTATTGAATGATGGTTACGATGAAGATTAAGATTGCAGCTATCCACGGTAACTTATTCATTATAAAATTAATCTTGGTGAAATCACCGTACACTTCCGCCATCTCTGGTGATTCAAGTATCATTTCACGGTACATATTACTTAACAACATCCCTAATAAACATAAAAAGAAAATTCCAAATATGTTAATGAACAGGAAGATTGGATGCGTGGGTATAAAAAAACTTGTTATAATCAACCCGATGGATAATAATATTACTATCATTAAGATAGCATTATCAAACGTTGGGAATGCAACGTTCATGTTAACCAATGCTTCCCTGCTTTCTGTTGTTTGCATCCCGCCATCTTCTAAAGCGTCATTAAATTTGTTTAGTATGATTCGTGCAAAGATTATCATTAAGACTAACGAAAATATAAGTACCATGAAATAAGCAATATCTTGTAATTGTCCTTTCTTGTTAGTTCTTCTTTTATGTTTCATCTGTATATTAAACCGTTCTTACTCCGTCTTTTTCTTATTATTTTAATTCGTGCTGCATCATTCATTTCAATTATCTTCTTTAGTGCCAATGTTTTCGATACAGGTTTTATACCTAATTTTTTCATTTCGTGCATCATCTGTTGTAATGATATATCAATTTTCTCATCAAATGTTAAACGTTTATATCTTGTCATTTTTGTTTTTTTATTCTCTCTCAAAATGGCGGTTTCTCGTTAAGATTATCATAGAAATTGTCTACCGGATTACCTAGCAGTTTTCTTATCTGTACTGCATCATTAGTTAATATAACCAAAATAATGAATGTCATTAAGGCTGCAATGATTAACATGATGCGATAAAATGCTAATAGGAAGTTTTGGTATGTGAAACCATATTCATAACTAAACCTCCACAATACATTTGATAAAACAGTAATCATCCAAACTAACATCATAAACATAAAATTTGCTAAGAACGGCATACTATCCTTTGACCATAACATTAATGCAAAGAAGATGGCAGTTAAAAATAATACAATGATAATCAACGGTAACCAGCTAGTATTTTCTTTCCCGGAAACTGTTACATCGAATGAATAACACCAATCTTCTGCAACACCGTCTAAATCCCCTACTCCGCAAACAACATACGTACCGATAACATCCTGTGAAGCTAATGTATAGTTATACATTGAACCGATTTTATCCATAGGGGTATGTTGTATTAAGATTTCTGATGATGGTGACAGAACAGAAGTAATATTAACATAACTGCACGTTGTACAAGTCTGGATAAGATTAATCGGATGATTAATTTCGAATGTCCCGTACCTATCACTGTCCGCGCTAACGTTATACATTCCGATGATTAACAAAAACAATACACTTCCTAAATAAATGTTTTTATTCATTTTAGTTTCAAACATTAATCTTAATATCTCCTATCATTTCATTACTTTGTATTCTACTTTCTCTATCTAACGTTACACTAATAATTTTATTTAGTATTTTATCCATTTCTTGTTCAGCTTTCTTTATTAATTCTTCGTTTGTTTCTGCACGATATTCTAAACAACAATCATAACTTTCATTACCTAATTCTTCTTCTATACAAGTCCCCATCTTATCACATACTTGTTCCGGTTGAATCCTGAACTTCTTGTTGATACCATCTTCTTGATAGATTGTATAGTAACAATATTTGTCTATACATCCATTATTCTTTAACACTGGTTTATCAATGTATATTTCATTAATGCACAGTTCTGTGTCAGTCTTACTATTATAACTGCATACTTCTTTAACCTTTTGTATTGTCCCGATACCGTCACCAATTTTGCTTAATGTTATTTTATCTTCAATGGTTCTGTCAAGTGTTATGAATGTTGTTAACATTATGTCTGCTGTTACTATACTAATTAGTAAGATTGTTAATATGATTGCTATGATTAATTTTGTTTGTTTCATTTTTTATTGTTTTATTTTAATCTCCATTTGAAATCCATGTAATATCAGTTATAACTGCAGGTATTGATGGTCTTATTGGATTAGTTAATCCTGATATGGATATTATCTGTGATGCTGTACTATCACTTAACCACATCACTCTTACATTATCTGTAAGATAATTGTCTATATCAATTTCCCAAGTAATCTTCGGAGCGGTATATTCATCATTATCCATAGTATATCTTGAATTACTCCATTCAACACCTAGTCCATTCTTTTGAATCCAGAATGTAATCCATTTATCATTACCACTTGCCTGATAAAACATTGGTGAGATACTTATTTTATAATGTCCATTTCTATCAAATGTTATATTCTGGTGGTCTATAACATTTATTTGATGTGAATGATAATCCATGTGTGTTATGTTCATTACTTGTGCTGTTTCAAGTGTATGAAAATTTTGTGTAGTATTATCATATCCGTAAAGGTGTGGATTATTAAAAGATAAATCACCCCCAATATTTACATTCTCTGTAATGTTAACATTCCCTACTACTGTTAATTTCTCATTAGGTGTACTTGTTCCAATCCCCACATTTCCACCTTCAAAAACGGCAGGGTAATTATCACCTAAAGAATTACCCATGTCAACTTTAATTCCATAAGCTATATTATTTGATGCAGGATTACTTGAAACGAGCATGTTCATTCCATATATTGCTTGTGAATGAGAATATGTGTCACTTCCGACCGTGTTAACATTAACATCAATGCCTCTTATAAGGCTGTCAATATCTCGTCCATCTGTCATTAAAACATCAATATCTAATCCAATTTTAGTATAAGTAGTATTAGAAGTTGGTGTCTGCATATCCATGTAAATTTTTGCCGGGATCCAGGCAGCTTCTGCTGTTATTATTTTCCGGATTTCAAACTGATTAGACGGTGCATTAGTTCCAATGCCTACCCTGCTTGTATCACCGTCAACATATAAAGCATTTCCTAATCTTACTAAATTATCACCACCGTCAACTTGAAAAGTGTACGTTGGGTCTACAACCCCTATACCGAATTGATATTCAGTATTAAAGAAAGTATCACCGTCCGTCCTTAATCTTATTAATTCTGTTCTTGA
>Ga0207997_1000243_pt1 | contig 27148 bp, 81 predicted proteins | sample AntAceMetag02UKN_FD_184777 | JGI IMG/M metagenome (GOLD analysis project Ga0207997, IMG submission 184777) | Saline lake microbial communities from Ace Lake, Antarctica - Antarctic Ace Lake Metagenome 02UKN (SPAdes) (version 2) | ecosystem: Environmental > Aquatic > Non-marine Saline and... | reverse complement strand
TTTGAATATACACCGGATGCATTAAAATATATATTACACATTAAAAATATTAAGAATGCAAATATACAAATATTTATGGACGTTATAATATTTCTACGCCGGCGTTCTTTAAATCTCAGGGCGTGCATATTTATATGTACTCCAAATCTACTTTGATTTCTTTTTTCTTATTATTTAATGTTAAAATAGGTAAGCCCCCTTTTACCATTCGATATCCAAATTGTTCGGCATATGATTCATCCCATTTTAAAAAAGATCCTGTTAAAACATATTGTCTAAAAATATCTTTAAATTTTCCTTTTTCTATTTCTCTATATGCCATTGTAGTTGAAAAAAGTTCGTGTACGTGGCCCATACAATAACAATCGGCGTCAAATGTTTCTGCTTGTCTTTGCAAAATTTTTACTCTTCCGGCGGTTGTTTGTGATGAACTATGCCCGTGCCATGTAAATAGTCTATAATTAATTTTTCCAACTTGTATGTCCGCTATGACCATATTTTTTGCATATGGTGTTCCAATATAATTTGCTATGGCTTCTCCTATTTCAAACCCGCTAAAACGATAGCTTCTTTCCTCGTGGTTTCCGCGAAGTGAATATAATACATTTTTTCCTAATGGTTTTAATATTTTTGCAATTGTCCATGTTTGATCGTTCGGTGATTCATCTTGTTCATATACAGCAGATCCAACAGATTGTTTACTCGCATTTTCTATTAAGTCCCCCATTAAAATTATTTTGGTTGACTTTTCTTTTTTTAATTTGTCTACTGCTTTGGTTAACAATTCTTTATCACAAAAAGATGAACCCCAATGCACATCGCCGAGCAATGCAATATTAAGTGGTCTTTTTCCATCATATTTAAATTTAAAATATTTCATTTATTTCATCTCCTATAAATAAGTTTAATCCGAAAGGTTTTTAAGGGTACGTTTAAAGCGCGCCAACCAATTATAATATTCTTGATGCTTTTTTCGGCTTTTCGCATCTAACATTTGTTTTTGTTCTCTATGAGATTCAACCCATAATCGAAAAGACCATTTCATATCTTCGGCATGTTCTTCTTTCCAATTCTTTACAAAAAGTTTTTGCATTTCTTTATTTTTATATGGCATGGTATCATCTAAATTTTATTTGTTAACATTATTTTATATGCATTCTGTACACACGCGTCATGAAAGTGCCCGACAAAAGTATCTTCGTAAGCCCATATTTTGATGCATTCCATATCTTCGATTTTCTCTCCACAAAGTCGGCAGTGTTTTCCTTTTGATTTATAAAATCCGTTTTGTGCTTTTGGAAATGTACGTATTTTTTTCATTCGTAATAATGAATTTGTTCTTAACATAATATTACCTATCAACTATTATTAAAAATAAAAGAATCGGGGCCATTATTATTAGTGGAATCATTATTAACATTGCCAATGTTGTATTTATTGAATCATAAAGATGGCATTCCCAGTGCCCACAATCTCCATTATGTGGATTATATCCTTTATTCATTCTATCAAAATCCGATTTGCATTCTTCACAATAATGTCTATTTATGTATTCAACTCTTTACATTTATCTTTATTTTTGCAGTACGCACAATATCCATGAGATTGCATATCCTTTATATTTACGTCCGGAGGTATTTTTTTATCTAAACTATCTTTTAATGTAATGGCAAAATCAATCATTTCGTTAAAAATTTCCGGAGACCATTTAACCGTGTGTTGAACAATTTTTAAATCTGGTTTATTTATATATACCAGTATTCCATAATCGGCCAGCATACATCCAAGATAATAATTAAGCTGAGAAACATGTGTTTCCTTTGGCGCGTTTGAACTATATTTAATTGCCCCGGTAGTTTTATAATCAACAACAATTGGTATAGGATTATCCTTTAAAAATATAATTGTGTCTAAACGGCCACTTATAATAATTCGTTCATTGTTTGTTTTTTCCAGTGGGATTAAATAATGAAATTCTTTTTCATTTTGAGTAAATGTTACATTATCTCCTATAACATCTTTTAATACTTTATCTCTTACTTTAAAATCTAAATGGTCTTGAAATAATTCGTGTAAAATATTTCCGTACAAAAAATTCATATATGTTTTATCATCATATTCTATTGGGTATACTCGATTATAATAAGAACTACGTATACATCCTGAAAGTTCAGTTGGAGAAAATTTATTATCTCTTTTTATATGAACTTTTGTATCACCTTTTTTAGCAATAGCTAATAATATTTTTTCAAAATCAAGAATCTTTTCAAATTTCATTAACTCTTTTACCATAATATAATTACACCTCGATATGTTTAAAAACATAGCGTTGGAGGAAAACACACACTATTATAAAAACCTCCAACTATGTTCTGTAAATATAAAGTGATAGAGTTGTCTCTACCACAATATTTTTGAATAATCACTCCTTGCCATCTTGTGCAGATGTAAATGATTCTTCATATGCTTTTTGTAGTGCAAGAATTGCTTTTGGCAAATCTCCATCTCTAAGAGAAGTTGTATTTTTCCATTCCTCTCCTTGTTTATAACTACGTTGCATTGAATATGTGTAAAAATCGGAATGTTCTCCTTTATTTTTCCACTTTGCGACAGTTATTCCGCCGACTTTGATATGATCAACTGGTCCATTTCCTGTTTTCTCAGGAGTAGATTCAGTTGAATTATTAGTTGTTTGTCCAAATCCCATTATATCACCTTCTTTTACCGTTCAGGTTTGAATAATAAACATACATTATTTAATGCATACTTACTAGATATATTATGTTCCGAAAGTATTAAAAGCTTATGTATTAAGTGCTTTTTCACGAATGTTTTTAAGAGGATATTCATCTGTTATAATAATTTGTCCTCTTTTTATTTCTTCCATTACTTCGTTTAATTCTTCATCCGTTATATCATGTAATGGCGTATTACCCAATATTTCTGTTTCTGCTGGGAATTGAATAAAAAATTTATTAAATCTTAGTTCCATTTTTTCCACCCTTTTTACTTTGTTTATCAATCATTTCTTTTAAAAGTTTCAAATCATCGATAAGTGACATTAAATTTTTATATATTTCAGCGTCAGTCTCATATTTTTCTTTCATCATATTTGATTCTCTGGACCGATCTTTGTATTTTCTTATCATTTCATCTAATCTTATTTGCGCGGCGTTTCTTATATCATAGCTACTCATGTATATAAATATAAGCCGAAAGATTTAAAAACCCATCTATTTTTGTATTTTCATTAATTTGTCAGCTTTACCAGGGATATCCGTGAATATATATACAAACCCCTTATGGCATTGGTTGTTCCAGTCCTCCACAATTAGTTCTTTACACTTCTGTTGTTTTCCGTCTATTATTATTGTTACCATCTGAATTTCCTCCATCCATATTAATTATTAATAACATAATTATTATTAATAAAAAAATCATAATTCCAACAAAAAATGGGACAAGTTGATATCCTATAGCTTCATTAATTCCATGTACCATATATGCTGCGCGTCCATCTTCTAGGCTATAATAATTATCAGTTATATCGTTTGTTGTTACTCCAGATATTCCATCAAATCCAACATTTATTTTGTATGTTGAGTTCATTCCAAAATATTTATTTATTTGAACGTGTGCTTCTTCGTGTCCGACGGTGCCACTATACATACATAAAAATATAATTGACATTAATAATATTAATATAAACACATAAATTAAATTCACTGTATTCATATTATTGTTCCTCTTTATCAATTCGATTAATTATATCTTTTTCGTGAACAATTAATGTTCGTAATTTTGTAAGATATTTTTCTAATTCATATTTTGTGAAAGTTGAATATCCATATATAATTGAATTTTTTATTAAGTCGCCTCCAAAAAATCTTTTTTGTTCGGATCTAATTTTTATTTTGTCTGGGCGTCTGTCTGAATCTGATGGCATAGAATAATAATATGCTAACAAAACTTTTTCAAATAATTCTGTATCTTTTTTTAGTTCATCTAAATTATCAACTTGCATAACCAATCTCAACTCTATATTCTTCTTTTTCTGGGGCGTCTTCATCCTCAACTTCTTCTTCGTCGTCTTCATAATCATCTTCATCCATATTTAAGCCTCATAATTATATTCTGAATCATCATATTCATGATCTTCATACTCAATACTATCCGGATCAACTTTAATGGCAAAATATAACTTGCATTTTGGGCAAAAATATTCTTGTTTAAAATTTTCCATTTTTATATATATTCCTTCGGTTTTACAATCTGGGCATTTCATCTCGTCACCTATTCTCGTTGTTCAATATATTCTTTAGCAATGTGTTTAATGGTATCATTATAGCTTTCTTTTCCCAGTTTCTTTTTTATTTCTGTCAATTTTTCCATTGTTTCTGAGTCTATATTATTTATATTAATTGTTTCCATATTATCATCTCCATAAAAATAAAAGTGGGAATTATCCCACAAGTAATTATTTATTCTTCGACGTTTTTTGAATCTTCTTCAATAGGCGTATCGATTATTTCTTCCTCAACTGGATCTTCAACAGGTGTTTCTTCATCTGTTGAATTATCAAAACCCGTATCATCTTCTTCAGCGCTATAATCACTTTCATCGGTGCTATAGTCATCTTCTTCAAATGATTCAAATTCTGGTTCTTTTATTCCCAAAAGCCGTGCGTTTGCATCTCGCCTTATTGGTTCAAAATAGATGTCCATTTCGTCAATTCCTAGTTCTACACTCATAATTTATTCCTCCAAAAAACACAGTTTTTTAAAAACCGCGTTACAAAAATAGTAATGTGCCGATATGTTTAAAAACCTATCTATATTACCGTTGTTTTTAATATTATTCCAAAATATACCGTGAATTTAAAGGTTTTTTGGGTATTTAAATTTCTAACTAAATAAATAGATTTTAAAAAAGATGGGGATTTTAAAACCATTCTATAACCATCATTATCACTTCTAAATATATGTGTTTGTTTAGTTTCAGAAAAGTTTAAAAAGTTTGTTCTTAGAAATTGTATTTCTTCCATCATTTTTTACCACCACATAATTTTCATAATCAAAATGAATTTCATTTAATATGTTTTTTTTATTACAAATTTTTGATATTTGATTGCAAATAAAACTTGCTAATCCAAGAACATTAAAAATAATAGTTTTTTCGGTGCAAGGTATTTGTGCGGTTACGGAATCATCTACCAGTGATTTTTCGTACTGTGCTATTTCTTGTGGATTATCCATATCTACTGTGAACAAAGAGAATACTTTTCCACCCATTCTGGAATCTATATAAAATTCTGGTTTAGAATCTTTTACTTGTGCCCAAATTATTTTGCGTGCATCCATACTATCAACCGCCGAAATAATGATTTCTTCAGAAAATGCTGTATTAAAAGTTACTAGCCCGCTTGTTTTTATATCAGCCCCGGAAAAATCTTTAATAAGTGTTTTAATAGCAGATGTTTTTTTCTTCTTTATATCTGTTAGCCGAAAAAATTGATTTGGAATATTGTGCGGTTCAACAGTATCGTTATCATATACTTTAGTTAATTTAACCCCCATTTTTGAAAGAGCTAAAGCCGTAAAACTTCCAACACTCCCGGCACCAATTAAACATACTTCTTTATTCATATTTTGTGGGTTGAATATCCCACTCTGACGCTTGTAATCCATTTTCTTCATCGCCCCCGGCAAATATACTTTTTATTATTGCGTATGCTTTTTTAATTATATCTTTCTTTTTTGATTTAGAATTTACTTTGGTTCTTGCTTCTAAAACATATTTATTATTAATATTAACAACCGGCAATAATTTAATATTATCAACACTTAAAGTTCCAAGTTCTGTTTTAAAATCGGCTCTTAGTTTAAGTTTGCCACGTTTGTTTACAACAATTCCGTATACTACGGGGGACAGATTGAGTAAGTTTGCAAAACATTCATCGTCTGTTTCGCTCCAGAATGCATCCATATCATTATGTGAATGCCACCAGCCTTTCATTTTTTCTACATCTTCTTTTTTCATTTTTGATAATTCTCTGGATAGGTTACTTAAATCTAATTCAACATCTCCTTTTGTTGCGCGTTGTTTAAATAATAACGCATCTTTTATAATTGGGTCTCCATTAGTTCTATCAACTAATAAAATTCCCCCAATTTCTGTATCAACCGCATATGTATATGAATATATTTTTTCTAATGCTTCTGAAGTTATTAATACTTTTTTTTCTTGTTCAAATCCTATTGTAGTCATAATTTATTTTTCCTTTTGTTTTAATTCTGCGTAAAAATCTTTTATATTTTTGTACGGTTTAGATCCTACCGGAATATTGCTTAGGGTATCCCATATTACTGCTACGGCCAAATGATATAATCCGGCTTTTTTCCATTCTGATATAGATTTTGATATATTTGTATCTCCATAGCAAATACTACCATTTTTATTAATAAAACAATGATGTAAATCATTTACTCGTCCATTTAATCTAGTTGCTTTAATGGTTTGTTTTGAAATTGTAATTATATACGGCCCCAGGTTATATTTTTTGTCTACTATTAAATCTATGGTACATATTTTTATATTATTATTATTTTTTTCTACATGTTCAACAAATGAAAGTTCAGTTAATTTTTTAAAAGAATTACCTTGTTTATTATATATTTTTTTTAATGCAATTTGTAATTGATTTTTTTCGTCTTTGAGTTTTTCTTCATATTTTTGTTGTTCAGCTTTTGATTTTTGTATTTTTACTTTTATTGATGCTAGTGTTTCGGCACGTTCTGATACAACAAAATTAGCTATCATTTCATTTATTGAATCTTGCCCATTTTTATTCATGATTTAATTCCCGCCTTTTACAGCGGGGACTAACATAATATCATCAATTTTTCCAATTTTAGTAGTTAACGATACTTCTTTGTCGTCTACCATTATTTTCATTGACATATCTGGGTTAATTCCAGCTTCTTTTAATGCTGTTCTAACGGTGTCTGTTGATTTTACATCTACTACTTTTGCCTTATCTCCCATTGCTCTAATAATTACCATTTGTGTCATATAATTTTCCTCCTCAATATTAATTATATACCGATCTTTTTATAAACATATTGCGCACCAGTGGATTCGAACCACTCTCAACTTTTTGTTTACTATTCCGAAAGGAATAGTCCCCGCATGTAGAACACCATGTAGTGCGCAATGTACGCGGCAGAATTCGAATCTGCAACATATCTTTCCTACTAGTATTTTCAGCAAGCGTTCCTTCAAGCCTATTATCCTATACCTTAAGATATACTCACCTCTCGTTGCGGCTTTTCTCTCCGCCCTCGTGTACATAATTATTTTTATTATCATTTCACTTCTTCATTTATTAAACGATTATACAAGTCAAATTCCTTAATGGTAGTGTTAACATCGTTTGTTTTTATTTCAAAATCAATATACGGTTCCCCACATAACAAGTCTTGCCATTTGCTTTGTGTTTTATCGATAAAAGCATATTCGACAGGATTTTCATGTTTCATTTCTATTCTTGAATATAGTTCTACATTTCGATATATTAAAAAATTTTTATATTCTGATATAAAAATATATTTTTCTCCTGGGTGGAACTGTCTTTCATTCAAATATCTTATCTTTTTTATTTTAATCATTTTTTCTCAACCTCCTTTAATTTTGTACTTTTAAATAATCGCTTTTTTATTGATGGCTTTTTTGATTTATACCATTGTTTAAATTCATGTTCGCATTTTTGGCATAAGTCTTTATTATAAGTATTTTGCGTGTTATTGTGCGGGAATGTCATTCTATAAACATCATAATTACTATTGATTTCTGCTTTACATCTATCACAAAAATATGTTGTCTTTTGTTTTTTCATCTTATCCCCTATCAGTTAATATATTAAAATAATCTACTTCTTCCTTGCCTTGTTCTTTTTTCAAACATTCTTCACATGTAATACCTACGCCGCCATATGGATCGGAATCACCAATGTCTGCTATTTCTTCTATTTCTCCAATAACTTTTTTACATTCATCACATTTAATTTCTTTTCTCATTTAATCATCTTTTGCCGCCATGGCATTGATTTCCATGTTTAATTGGATGTATTGTTTTTACGCCACAAAGCGCACAAGTTACTTGTCTTTTTTTAATATGTTCTTCCATTATATTACCTCCGTCTTTAAATGGCTTTATCATTCTTCAACCACATCAATTAAGTGAGGGGCGCATATTTCTTCCCCGATTAATTCGGTATCAAATAATTTATATTTTCCACCTTTGGTTTGATAAATTTTTTTGGCTTCTTTCTTATTATTTGCGTTTATATACGCGGCATATTCTTCTTTTATATAATATCTTACTGCATATTGTTTTATCATGGTTTCACCTTTTTTCCTGTAAAAAATCCTATAATTTTATCTAAATTTCGTTCAACTATATCATCATATAAAATATATTTAATAAACAAAAGGGTTGTTATCCCAATAGCGGCTATTGAAATTATACTTGATATTATCATTAAATCAACTCCAATATATATTGTTTCCAAAACTCTGGAAAATTGTCTTGTATCTGTTTCATAAAACAAGTTAAATGCACGCAAGTAATATCATCATTCTTAGATGTATTTTGTTGTAATATAACGGGGTCTGACAATTTAATATTATTAAAACATAACATACACTCCCCTTTACATTTATCTTTAACTTCTCGATATGTTCCGACTGCAAAACTCATATAATTTCCCAAACAAATAAAATGCAAAGAAATGCCCCTGTTAGCCAAATTATATTCATTTTATATTTTTTAATAAATCCTTTCATACACATCACCTGTTTTGTTATAGTTCACCTATCAAAGGTGCAATATTTATTTTGCGTAAATACCAATGTTCATTTAATCTAATAAATTTACATTTAAGTCTTTTCTTCATCCATCTAAATCACCTTTTGTTGTGTTTGCCCCTCGCAAAATCTTCTCCATTATTAAACATTTCTCCATTAAATCCTTACCCATTTCTTCCTTTGGCACATACCCATGTTTCATCAAATGCACAGCACACCTCAGACTCGGAGTAGGAAAAATAAGTCTTTTCCCTTTTGCCAATTTTTCAAGTTCCTTTACCCATTTACCAAAATCCCCATTGCCCTCTTCATCATTTCTAACAAGCATTACTGAAACAAGTTTATCGCTTTGAAATAAAAATCCTTCACAAGTACCAACTATTAAATCTGGTTTCCATTGATTACTCATTGTAATCCCATCCTTCTTCATCAAGATAGTCCAAAAACTCAATCCATTCTTTATAATCTTTTACATTTTCAAATTTATTTAAATTTGCATCGTTTATTTCTTGTTCTATTGATGTTGCAATATACGAAAGTTCCCAATCATCAAAATCTATTGTTGTCATTTTTTCATCTCCTTAATAGCTGTTATTTTACCGACATGAATTATTTTTGCAATATTATCATAACTATACCCCAATTTTTTTAATTCTTTAATGGCATTATGTTTTAATTTTTCTATTTCTTTATTTATAATAATCTTTGTATACTCATTCATAAATATAACCTGTGTCCTTCTAATAACATTGCCCCAAGTTGATATTGTACCCATTGGGTGTAATGTTCGTCCTTATTTAATTCTGGCACTGTTTGTTGAAATGCACTGTGTAATGATTCGTGTCCAATAACTGAAATAATCATATCTTCGACTTTTATTTTACGACAATTTTTATTACGGATTTTGATAGATTGGATATTACTCAAAAAAATATTTATGTGATTTGGACTTTTTAATTCGTCATGGTTATAAACATAATTGCCCGCTGTTCGTTTTGTAGTAAATGAGTCTTTAAACATATATTTGAGTTTATCTCTAATTCCACAATATTTTGATTGTGTTGTTTTGTGCATAAAATCTATGCTTGCTAGTCCATTCATAATTATTATTGCCACCAATGTTTTTTTTCAAAATCTTTGCAATAAACTCTTTTTTTCTTTTTAATCATAGTTATAATCTCCTTAATATAAGTCGTTTTTTAGTATTATTTACTACCTTTTCGTATTTTTTCGGTTGTGTTTTATACCATGTATCATGAAGTTTTAAATAATCTAATGCTTCCATATATGATATTACTACATCAAAATCTGCACAAAATTCGTTAGTCAATGTATCCAACCCTAAAAATATTTCACTCATCCCATGTTTTATGTATATCACCTTTGTGGTTTGTCGCAAACGGGGCATCGCCCTATATCTGCTTCTTTTATCCATGATGTTTGTCCACATTTTGGGCAATGTATTCTTATTAATTCTCCTATCATTTTTTAGTCCCCTCGTCTAGAAATATATATAATACTAATAACAATCCTGCTATTACTGGGCTATAATATAATAAAGAATAAATGGCTATTCCAAAAAACCAATCTCGCATTATCATTCTTCTACCTCATATAAATTTATTAACATATTTATTACATCTTGATCGGGATAATAATATTTACCTTTAATTTCTATTGGGGCATAACTCATACAGAATTCTCTTGCTTCTTCATAAGTTTTAAATTTCATACTACTACCTCTTTAAGTACCCATCGGCATCCGATATTATTATCATCAATAACGGTTATTTCAAATGGTCGCGGGTCTTTTTTTAGGTATTCTTTTATAACATCCCAATCTGTCCACCCTTCAAATTTCTTACAGTCATATATATCCTCAATGTCGGATACATTGAATTTTTTGCATATTTCTTTTGTTAGTTTAAATTGGTTTGCAAAGTCTGATACACTATCAACAGTCCATTCTCGCAAAATTTCTCTATCTTGTATTATCATTCTTCCACCTCTGTGCCGTCTTCATAATATTCATATTCTTCTTCGTCTTCCCACGAAGTCCAATAACTATTACCATTGTCATACATTTCTTTCCACTCTTTTTTAGACATATTATTTAATATACATTCTTTGGAACAATAATATGTTTCGCCGCCTTCTATACAAAAGCCTTCATTAAAAACTTCGCCACATTCTTCACATTTTCTTGCAAATTTTTTCATAATAATTCCTCGATATCTTTGGTTTTTAATACTATTCATTCGTCAACTTCTATTGGTTCAAATGTATCTGATGTAACTAACCCTTTTTGGTTAAATTCTGTTCGATGTATATATGCTTTATCACATTTATTACATTGATATATTTCTTCGCACCATTCGTTTCTACTGTCAGTATCAGTTATTTCTAATCTTCCACCATCACAATTTTCACATTCTGTATCAACCATCAATATCAGCCTCATCACCACAATTTGGGCATTTCATATCTAATTTATTTTTGTTAATAAATTTTTCTACTTGTTCGTGCTTCATTTGTATATCACCTATATCTTCTCCAATACTTTTCTATTTATTACATGTGTTCTCAAATCTTCTAGGGGCAATTGAATAATATTTTTTGCTTCAATAAGTCCATCAATTATTTTACTTAATTGTTCCACCGGAATTGATGTTTGCATTCCATCAATTTTTAGATTAATAAAAATTTGATTAAATGCTTTTAATTGGCTAGTGCAAAATCCTAAAGATATTAATGACGTATTTCCAATTTTTGTTATTTCTAATCCGTCAATTAACTCTTTTAGTACAAATATTTTTTCAGCCGTTCCCATTTGTTCTTTTTTTAATTTTATATATTCTTGGTTCAATGGGTACTCATCAGCATCATTCATTTTTCCACTTCTTCCGGCAAGTCAAATATATGTCCTCTTTGTAGAAATTGTAATACCGCTCGGGCTTCATTTATTCTATTGTCGACTACATATATTGAATTTACAGCTCTCATTCTATCACTACTAAGAACAGGAAAATTACTTCTTTGTTCTTTAGTCCACTTTTCCATTAGTTTTATTTTATCCATTATTTCTTTTTGTTCTTCCATTTAATCCACTTTATATATGTTTCCACACTCGCATTCAATATACCCATATCGTTTATACGGATTTACATTTGTGGTAGAGCTACATTTTGGGCATTTAAAAGAATCAGAGTCGTTAACTTCTTGTATGTCTTTTAATAGTTCGTCGAGTACATTATTTATATTTTTTTTATCTAATTGTTCTTTTAATATTTTTTCTCCGAGTTCTATACGCTCACGTAATTCAAATTTTGCATCCGCAGGTAGCCCCGGTAGTTTATATGCATATTTATCATAAAATTGTTTATACCAATTAAGTTCGTCTTTAGTACATTCAATCATATCATCGACTTCGTCCTCCGCTTCATCTAATATTTCTTCTACTTCTTCTTCGTTTAGTTTTATTTTAATTTCTATATCCATAACTATAACCTATTTAATACGGCAATTTGCCGTTCTTTATACAACCATTTATCTAAGCACCCATTATGAAATATATAATAAGGGTAGTCCTTATCACCAAGTACTTTTGATGCAATTGGTTTAATATCAAATTCTTCCATCAATTCATCTTCTAATATTAATTTATTGCAAAATCCACATACAGATTTTTTATGACTATCTAATAGACGATTTTTTCGATAGATAAAATATTTAAGTTGTGATTTATCTTCGTTATTTTCTGATGTTATTTCGACTGAGTTTTCCATTATTTTCTCACCTATCAATTGGGGCTATATTAATTGCTATTGGAAAACGAGGTATGCCATCTTCTGACAAATTTTGATATCTTATTGTTGTGTTTTTCCCGATTAATTTGTTTTTATTTTTTAATAATTCTTTATAATAATCTTCGCCACCTCGTATACCCGCGGAAAATGTTTTTCCATTTGGCATTTTTAATTCAAGGTTGCCCGCCATTCCGGAGCGATTTCCTTTTCCTTCAATAATGTCTATTATTTCATATTCATCATCTAAAAAGGCTTTTAATTTTAATAAATGTTTACTACGCTTATTTTCATATTCCGAGTCGGCAACTCTAATCATAACGCCTTCATATCCTTGTGAAACATATTTATCATGCGCTTTTACAACTTCTTCATGTGAATTTGCTATTTCGTTTTCAACAAATACAATATGTTTTTTATAATCTGGAATTAAATTTTTTATTTCGTTTTTAATTTTATCAAATCTAGTCCAAAATCCCATTGTTTTATATTCAGTGAGTCCATCAAAAATCCATAACTTAACCATATCTTCACTATCTTTTAAATCTGTTATTGTTGGTTTTGTCCGTTTAACTAATGAAATTATTTTTTCAAAATTGTTATCATGTGAATATACTTCCCCATCTATAACCCAAGTTGGATGTATATCAAATATAGGTTTAAGTAATTCAATAATATGTGGGCATGATACATAAGGCTTACCATTTCTAGTCCAAAGCCCATTTTTTTGGGCAACCATTCGGCAACCATCAATTTTTGGGGATACGAGTACTGGAAATTTTATGTTATCTTTATAATCATTATATTTGTGGGCTAACATTGGCTCAAAATATGTTCGGCACGTATCAATCTTTTTTATATTAGTTGAATATCCTTTTTCTACTTTTTTATCCCATTTTGCTTGTGCTTCTTTTATAGCCTGTTCAACGGGGGATGTTTCATTACTTCGCCCAATATTTTTTCCTTCAACCACCGTTGGTATGGATGTTATTAATTTACCCCCAACTTTTCCGGTTACCGTATAGAATGTATTATTCTTTACTATAAGTTCTAGCTGTTGAATTGAGCCCGTTTCCGTTCGTTTAAATATTATAGGCAATTGTGTTATACTAACCACCTTTTTGTTTTTTCTAATAATTGTTTTGCACTTACCATCCATTCTTTATAATCTTTTACATTTTCAAATTTATTTAAATTTGCATCGTTTATTTCTTGTTCTATTGATGTTGCAATATACGAAAGTTCCCAATCATCAAAATCTATTGTTGTCATTTTTTCATCTCCTATATTTTAAAATATAATAAAACTCCCTTTGTGAGTTTTTCTTTTAATTTTTTTCCTTTTTTAGTTCTAAAATCTATTTCATGCCAGTTTTGTTTTAATTTTAAGCTAGATAACATATCTAAATAGGATATATCAAATTCATCAGGACGACCCCATTCAATATTAATATCTTTACGAATATGAAACATCTTGTCTAAATAATAAAAACCTTTATATCCTAAAGTATTTCGAAAATGATTTTGTTTGGGATTATAATAGGCGTATCCAAAACAACAATTTTTTGTATACCAAGATTCGCCCATTAAAGCCGTATACCATTTAGAAATTGATAATTCCTTTTTCTTATATAATCTTAGCATTGTTTCGTTATATATATTTGCCATATGTATCACCGTATTTGTTGTAGTTCATTTTTCTATTTTTCATTTGACATGATATCGTTTATATTGTGGATATTCTCCCCGACAATATAACTCATATCGTCTTACAACTTCTTCATACTTCATTTTATCAACTCGATTGCTCCTTTTAATGCTTTAATTAATTCTTTGTCGTCTTTGTTTTCACCATAAATACGCTCTTGGGTATATTCAAGGTTAGCAATTTTTTCTGTTAATATATTAATAATTAAATATTTGTTCATTTTAACATCTCTTTAACTTTACAAGTTCCTATTAATGCCCCAAATAATGTAGAGCATATTCCGTTGTTTTCATTCTTTTCTAATTCATTTAAATGTTTGATTAGCATTTCAACTTTTTGATGTTCTTTAATTAATTCTTCAAACCATTCAAATTGTTTTTGCGTAATTAAAACTTGTCCATAAAATATATCACTTACCATTTTAGCATCTCATATATAATATCTACATATCGGGCAGACTTCTAATTGTAAAACATTATTAACAACTTTTGGTATAACATCTTTATCACAAATTATACAATGTTTTATCATTCTATCATCTGTCCTTTACCACAGATTAAACAATTAAAATAACGATTTACTACCTTTTCATGTTCTGTTTCCATTGCACAAAAATCACAATATATATTAATAATTTTTTCATCATTCATATTAATCATTCCTCATAATCGGATAGATACGTGTCTATCAATAAATTAAATTCTTCTCGTTCAACATCATCACTTGCATACCACAGAATAAAATTCTGTATTTCCATTCGTAACGCTTCTTTATCCATTATTTTATCATCTCATATAATATATTTGTTTTTGTTTTATCGTAACAATTTCGGCAACTATTACAATTCTTCGAGCCGCAGTTTATCTTATTTAAGTTGGTGGCTCGAAGCACATTGAATACTTTATGAAAGTATTTTGGAACAACCAAAATGGGGGCATCTATAAGCGGATTACTAAAAACAAGTATCAAATTAGATGGTGTTTGGGTTATCCCTAACACATCATTTATGATGTCCAATCTTTTCGTATAAAGACTAAATGTTTTTTCTGGAGATACTTCAACTATTTTTAATAAGTTTTTCATGTGGGTCGCATTTTGTAGTTCTCCATATGCATGAAGTCTTATAATATCATTCTTCTTATTAAATTTTGGTATATCATTTTCGTTAAAACTATCTTGTCTTAAATGAAAAGAATTATATTCAAACGAAGGTATACAATTTTTTCGGTATGCCAATAGCATCGAACAACTATAACAGTGGGTGCATATACAATTATCGTTGCCCGATGCGTTCATAGATTGACAAAATAAATTACTTAAAGGATTAGTATTAATTGCCTGTATACCTTTAAGTTTTCCCGACATTTCACTTATTTTAATTTTCATGTTAGTCAACTATCTCCCATTTCATATGGTTCTTTTTATACTCTGGGTATTTCCCTTTACAATATAATTGGTATCTTCTTTGTAATTTCTTATGAGTAATTAAAAACCCTTTTTCTCTTGCACATGGTCGGCACAAACAATCATCTTCATTAAAGTATGCGTCTACACTTTCCATTGTATTACCACATTCATCGCACATTGTTTCATCTTCCATAATAATCACTTATCATAATCAACTATGACTTCATTACAATCTTCACATTTAAAATAAACTCTTTCTTTTTCATAAGCCGCACAAACAATTTTATGCCCTAAATGTTCTTTTGCTTCTTTATAATTCATTATGCTCATTATTTTAACTCCTTTATATTATTAATTAAATATCCCATTCCTTGCATATTTATTTTATCTAAAATTTTGTCAGATATTAAATCATCATACTTATCATTAAATCCAAACGTGTGAATATTTGGGTTATATTTTTCTGGCATTTTTATCACACAATTTAATTCCTTTTGGTCTTCTCTTGTTATATGGATTTTATATTTTTTCATTTTATCAACTCTCGTAATTTTTCATCAACTAATTTAGAATATTTTTTAATATCTGTTTCTTTTAAATATCCTTGTTCTTGTCCATTATAAAAAATAAATCTGTATTTTCCTCTGCAAATATGAAGAAAACAATCATCTTCAAATTCTCGTGTAAAAGTTTCTCCGTCATTATATGCATAAAAAAAATGTTCAATCTCTTCCATTTTTCTTGTTATTTTATCTTTAATTTCGTCGCCATCTAATGGCTCTCCATTAGTTAATTTAACCATCTTTTTTTGTATAATTTGTATATCTTTTTGATTCATTTATATTTCTCCTATAAATTTCCTGTTGTATTTAGCAATCAATTGAATCATCTTCCATGATATATACCATTTATATATTTTCTTTTATATATTCCATCTTTATTGGTCGCTTCGATTTTAAATTCAATACCTTTATGTGTTTTAGACATTTTTTCTATTATTGGAAGTGGGGTTACCCATGCCGTATAAAAGCCAAAAATTATTTGCCCAAATTCGGAATTATCTTTTATAATTTCAAATTCACTTGCATTCCATTTAGTCCCCCAATTTTTTGCACACCATTCATATCCACCACTACTATAACCATTTTTACAAATAGAATTTTTTAAAGAATTTTTATCCATATCTTCAAATTTTTTTGGATATGAAATATATGTATTAAAATCTAGTCCAACTTTTGATGTCCCCCATTTTAAATTATTTAAAAGTTTTAAATAATTATCTTTTTGTTTAATATCTTTTAATGTTATTGTTAATTTATTAAATGCCCAATCTGGCATACCATCATCTCCTATAATTTAGTTAATAAATATCCTCTTGTTTTATATGTAACCCATTTTTTCATATGTCCAAGACAAAAATTACTATATGATTTATTATCTATAATATATTCAACTATATCACCTTTCTTGATTTTTTTGGTTGCAATATTCACAAGGCTTTCGTCAACTTCTTAAATCTTTTATAATATCTTGTTCATATCTTAATTCTGTCATTTTAACACTTCGTTTTCTGGTCAAGTTTCATTAATACTAAATATTTTGCTAATTTTTCCGTTAGTTCTTCATTAAATTTTTTCCATGTTACTAAGTTTTCATTAGTTTTTTTGGTATAATCATTAATTGCTTTTTCTATTTCTTCGGCATGATTATTTACAAACAAATTATATATAAAATCTTTTTCATCTTCTAAGTCTAATATGTTTAATGTAAATATACAGTTATCTTCATAATTGTTTTGAGATTTTTCATTTGTTATATGTAAGTTTACATCACTATCATCACTCATATATATAAGTAATTCTTTTTTCTTAAATATATGGGCTTCTTCTGAGGACAATATTATTTTTGTTGTTATTGTAGAATTGTCTGGGTCTTTTATTTTATTATTTTTATAAGCATCTTTTAAAGAATTAAGAATATATTTTCCATTATCTGATAAGTGAGATAAACATTTTTTGAATACAATATTATCATTAATTACAGTATCAATTATTCCCCCCCGATAATAATAATCTTCTTCATTTTCATCTCTGATTATATTATAAAAAGGAGTAATGTTTGTATTCCATGCATTTGTTTTACCTATACCAGCTTTACTTATTTGTAGTGTTCCCTTTTCTATTCCTTGTTTATCATAATATTTATGTACATATGCCTTTGTTTTTTCAGTAAAATATTTACCAATTAACTTATTTAGATTTCGCATTATACTACGATTTAAATTATCTTCATATGAATATGCCGATGCTGTTTTTTTAATAATATCAATTAATTTTTGGGTTTTGCCTAACTGTTTATTTGTATTAATTATATCTTCAAATGTTATCATATATATCACTTTTCTAATCTTATTCCTGTTTTCAATAATTGTTTGTTCTCTAAATCTTCTAATAAAACATATATTTTTTCTTTTATTTCTACACTTTTTACTTCCATTATATAACCTCGTTTTTGGTCAAGCTTTTTTCTAAAAAGCTTCTAACATTAGCCATTTTGCTAATTTTTCTTTTATTTCATCCTCTTGTTGTTTATATATTTTTCCCTGTTTTCTTAATTTAGCTATTTGTTTATTACTTTCTTTAAATATATAATCTTTATGATTTGTAAGAACCATACACCGTTCAATATGAGAAATGTTCCCATTAGTCCATCGCGAACCAGCATATTCTTCTCCTTTTATTATTAATTCTTGTGAAGAAAAATTATATGTAGTATCTTTATTAGAATTTAAATTGTTTTCATCTGGTTTAAATAACATATCTTCTTGTGTTGTTAATGTAATTGGGATTGGCTCAGTATTTTTATTAGTATATGTTTCAATAAATATTAACTTTTTAGTAATGTCTTTTATTGTTTTTAATACTTCTTCATATCCAGAAATTTCATTTAATTTTTTAGTAGCTTCTGGATTGTTTAAAAAGTCTTTTAATTGTTGTAAATCTAATCTCCAATCGCTTTTCATACAATAATCTCGTTTTGATAATCCATTATTATAATTTAATGTATATGTGAATTGTAAGTTTCCATCTTCATTTCTTACTTGAAAAAAATCATAATACCTTTTATTTTGTATTTCTCTCCATATTGTGTCATCTAATTTTAATGCGTTAATTAGTGCCGTATTAAGTTGTTTTAATATAGTATTATTATACTGTTTTATATAAGTTTCTATTTTCCTGAATGTATCAGCTAATTTTTCATATTTATCTACATTAAAATTATTCTTATATGTTTTTATTTTTGCTAAGGCATCTTCTATTGAACCCCCACAAAAATTTTCTTTAGTTGTATTCATCATATCACTTTAATTTTTTACTCAAGCTTTTTTCTAAAAAGCTTATATTGTATCTAACATAATATATTTAGATAAGATTAATTTTATTTTGTCTATTTCATTTGTATAAGGTTGTGCCATTTTGAATGCCTTATCATAAGTTTTATTAATATTTCTTATAATATATTTGCTGTGTGATGTGACAATATAATTAAATGTTATCGTTTCTAATGAATCGTTATCATATATAGATTTGCAATATCCACTATCAGCTCTATAAAATTGATTTTCTCTTACATTATATTGGCTTTTATCTAGTTTTGGTAATAATTCTTTTTCTTTTTTAGTAAATTTAATAGTTAATAATTTATTTAAATTATTTGTGTTTGATTCTTTTATTTTTATGTTATTTATGGCTATTGTTAAATCATCAATAAAATTTGGATATCCAATAAGTTTATTAAATGCAGATATGGCATTTTTATTTTTTAGAAAATCTTTTAGTCCATTCATGTCAAGACTATTGCTTGATTTCATACAAAATCCTCTGTATGCAATTCCATCATCTTTTTCTAAACAATATGTGAACATTAAATTTTTGTTTGAATTTCTAACTTGAAAAAAATCATAATAATATGAATTATTTACTTTTTCCCATTTATTTTCATCAAGTTTAATTACATTTATGATTGCATGCTCAATTAACGATAAGCAATTTCTTTCATGAGAATGTATATTTGAAATTATATTAGATAATTTTGTATGCTTTTCATCAAATATATCAAAAATATCATTGTTTGTATTCTTTTGTATTACTTTAATTGCTGTATCAACTCTCATATTGAACTACCACAAAAATTTATATTCATCATATCACTTTAATTTTTTGCTCAAGCTTTTTTGGAAAAAGCTCTATAAATCACTTCTATCAAAATATATGTCTTTACCAAATGAAGTTTTTTGGTTTTTATCTGTTAAAACAAAAATTGTATTTCTATATTTATGACATTCATCTATATCTGAATATCCATCTGTAAAACATATAATAATATTTGGTTTTTCTTTTTTAGCATATTCAAATACATCTATATGGCTTGTGCCTCCCCCACCAGTAGCTTTTAAATTAACTACTTTATGTAGGTTGGCACGATTAAATTTATTTCTTGATGATATTTCCGTATCATGGAATAACACTTCAAGTTCCATATTTGGAAGTGATTTGGTTATCTTATATATTTCTCCAAGAAATAATCCTAATTCTTTATTGTTTATAGAACCACTCGTATCTATTGCCGCCATGATTTTTATACTTTCTCTGGTTGTGCTTGGAAAGTATATCCCCGTAGATATAAATTTTCTACTCGGTCGGGCATATGTAAAGTCATGCTGTGCTTCATTTGTTATATACCTATATAATAATTGTTTCCAATTAAGTTTTTTGTTTAATATCTTGTCTATCATTCTTTCAAGATTTCCAGAAAGATTTCCTTTTGACTTTGCAAAATATGCGGCATTTGTAAGAATCTGTTTCCATTTATCATTTAATTCAATACTTTCTGATACTGACATTCCTTTATCTTTTCCATCACCATCTTTATCTCCAAATATATGTATATCAAATGTTTGTTTTGGCAATTTGTCGGCTTCATCATACATTTCGTTATATAACATTTCGGCTGTTTTTTTATCTACATCTTTAATTATTTTTTTTCCAAGTTTATATTTATTGTTATTTGGTAATATTGCTTTCAATGTTTTTGTTTGCGGAAATGAAAAACTGTTTGATTGTAGTAATGTATTTATTGCTAAATCGGTTGCAGAGTTCCATATTTTTGCATCTCTTTTATTAATTCGTGTTAAATGTAATAATGCACAGTGCATGGCTTCATGGCATAATATGGTATTTAATTCTTCTTCGGATAAGGTATTTACAAATTCATTGCTATAATAACAATTACCTTTTGCATCTACGCCCATTGTGCAAAATCCATATATTTTTTTAAATTGTTTTTCTTGTTCTTCCGTAAATGATTTCATTTTTAAATGATTTATAACAAAAGAAAAGAACGGTTGCTTTTCATATAATTGTATTTTTGCTCGTGTTATTCTTTCTTCATTTGTTAATACCATATTAATCATGCTCTTTCATATATTTTTCTGCTATCTTTTTTCTTTTCTCATATGTTTCCGATGAATGTATTGAATAATGCCCACCATTTTTTGGGCATAATAATTTATTCATTTGCACTTGCCAATGTTCACTTACTATTTTAGCAATATGTTCTGCGGGCATATAAAATGAATCACCATCTGGAAACATTAATTCTATAAGTTCACCAAAATAAATTTTCTTTGTATCACCCATATTTACGCTTCCTCATAACATTTTTTATTACAATAATGTTTTCCATTATCTGCACATATGATTGTTGTATTTGTTGTCATATATAATCGTGCATGACATTTTGGATTTTCACATCTTAATGGAATTTCAAAACAATTCTGACACATAGTTCTTTGTTTTGTTTCTGCTATAACATATCTTTCATTATTCATATATAATCACTACACTTTTTATTTTCTTTTCATTCATAGGGTCAAAAACATCTGATACCATTTCTTCAATATTCTCATATTCATTCATATTTACTATATCGCATTGTTCCATATTTATACCTCATTTTTTTACTCTAGCTTTTTTCTAAAAAGCTCTACATTAAATACTTACTATATTCTTTACTCAATTTATCCCATTCTGGTAATTTAAGAATGTCGGAATTGAATGTTCTTGGTTTATATGCCTTACACAGTTTCATAGATATAACCGTAAATTCGGGTTTAAGTATTTGAAATATCTGGCATATATTTTTTAATAATTTTGGATTAATATTATATCTTTCGGCTAATCCACCTGCTATTGCATATGAAACATTAATATCTTCTGGATTTTTAAAATCTTTTGGATTTTTAATCATTTTATCTATATCTAATTGAGCCGCCATTTTATGATATGCTATATATTCTCTTGCAACCGCATCACCAACGGCTGATGCTATATATCTTTGCACATTTTTTTCATCTGTTTCGCCTTCAATCATACGACTTGCAAATGCCCAACTTCTTGGGGTTGGAAATGCAACATCATTTGAATTATTATCAAATTTATATAGATATGACTTTTTAAAATTTAGATATGTTATTATATTTTTATTTATATTATTTGCTACTGCCCATTGTGTCCAATCATCTACCGTTGGTGGATTTAATTTTACATGAGCAAATCTATTTGCAAGTGGGGCAGGTAATTCATATGTATTTGCATTATCTTCTGTTCCATTTCCTGCCGATATGATTGCCCAACCATCTGGAAGTTTATATGAACCTAGTTTTTTATCTAATATTAATTGATATGCGGCGGCTTGTATGCTTGGCGTAGCTAAATTCAATTCATCAAAGAACATTATACCTTTCCCACTACGTGGTAATATTTCTGGTAATAACCATTTTGTTAGTTCTTTAACTGTATCAAACATTGGTAGTCCTTTCAAATCCTCTGGATTAAATTGGCTTAGTCGTATATCAATTAGTCCAAATTTTCCTTCTTCCCAACCTTCTACAAATTCCATATTTTTATCTGTCGCTATATCTTTTGTTGTTTGTTTTATTGTGTCGGATTTTCCAATACCCATTGTTCCTGTAACGAATAACGCTATTTCTGTCTTATATGCCTTTCGTATATGTTCTTTAAGTTCGTTATGATTAATTTCTGCTGTCATTGTTTTATTCACCTCATTAAAATAATTTGTTTTTATATATTCATTAGTATTTCATATTTTGAAACCATTTTATTAATTTTTATTTTTTTTTCTAAAAATATTTTATATTGTCTTTGTATTTCTGTTTGTATTTCTTTAAGATTTTTTATTATATCATCATAATATTCTATTAATAACATATTTCTTTTTAGGGCTCCGGCATCTGAGCCAACCCAATCTCCAACAATTGTATTTCTATAAAATGCTGGAATTTTAAATATTAGTCTATTGTATTTTAATTTAAATATTAAGTTTATTGGATACTCGGTTCTGTTTTCTGCATAACTTGGTAAATAAAAATATTCTTTATGATATGGTTGTATTGTTCCAACGTTTATTCTTTTGTCTTTTATATTAATATGTGTATCTATTTTTTTAATAGCATTTAATATTTTTTGCCCTTCTTCATTACACATATTTTGTAAAGCATTGAAGATTATTTCTTTGTCTTCTATATCACAATTATTGTATGATAATTCATGCCAAGTTTTATCCCAATTCCATAGGTGTTGTATTCCATTTTTATATGTTATTTTTATTTTGTTTTGTATATATGTTTGTTTGTCATTCTTTAATAGATATTTAAAATATTTAAAAAATTGGTCGGTTTTTTGTTCAAGAAAATTATTCATTTCTTCTATTTTAATATTTTCTGTTGATATTAATTTTGTTATTTCCAATATTTTTTTGTTTTTAAATATTGCGTCATATGCTTTATATATATCTGGTCTGTCTATATTTAGTCCCCCGTCATTTGTGTTAATATAAAATATTTGGCATTGTCTTCTAATGCTTTTTTGTTTATACTATCTAATTCTTTTAATAGTATATCTCGGTTTGTATTAAATTCAAAACAATAAGCGTGAAAGCTTTTTGCTATAAGTTGCCCTGCATATGTAAGACATTTAAATACTTCTTTTTCAGTCACAGAATACTGCGACTTTTTTGTATTAAATATACTTTGTAGGTGAGTTTCTTTTTCTTTATACATTATATAACCACTATATGTTTTTGGTTCGTTTAATTTACTATTTAATTGTGGAATACATATACTTGTTTTTGTTTCATATTCCGTTTTAATACTATCAACAAACATATTAATTAATTTTACATGGTTAGTATCTAATGTTTGTATTGTTATCCTTTGCATTATAAATCAACTTTATCTAATTGGTCGCTTACTTCTTGTCTTTCTTCTTCTGGGATACAATCCCATTTATCCATTAAAATATTATATGCTTTTACATATCTTTTTAATTTTGCTTTCAATTCAATTATTTCTAATTGTTCGCTTGTTCTACCTGTTGGACATACCATTATATCATTCCCCTATATTGAATTAAGTATCATTTTCTTTCTTATATTTTTATCTTTAAATGTTTTGTTTGCTATGTCGTTGGCACATTTTAAATGTATAGAACCACTTGTTTGATATCCTTGTGCGTTTATTTGAAATTGGCTTGTCTTGATTTTTTCTTGACATATTTTACAAGTGGCTTTTCCAGAACCAACAATTATATTAAAATTTAATCCCATGTTTCATCAACTTAACAATATCTTATATTATTATTCCTATCGTAAATCCCATTATAAAAAATAAAAATGCAATGATTAAATACATTATTATTATATCTTTTTTACTTAGCATTGAACCACCCACAGCAACTATATAATTAGTATTATATTTTCTTTCTAATTCATCACATAATTTTAATGCGTTTGCTTTATTATATCCTTGTCCTTTAACGCTACTCAATTTTAAAACAATATATTCTTTCATTTCAAATTACCTATTTGGTAATCAAATATGAAATTTCTTCTAACGCACACCAATAACAATGGTTATTGTTGCTATCTTTATTTAAGTTAAAATTGCTAATTTGCTCTCCACATTTACAAATAGTGTTCATTTTAATCACCCCATTGTAAGTCGTGTAAATAGCTATTAACTTCTTGATATAGAATTTCCGTATCATTTATTTGTTCTAATTGTTCTATATCTTCTATTTCTAATTCATTCCAACTTAATGGTTTATATGATTTATATATTTTGTTTAATAATTTCTTTTGTCTTGCTGTTAGTTGTCGCATATTATCTCCCTTTTCTTTTGATTGCATCTTTATATTCTTTTAAGAATTCTTTGTCTGTCGTATAGTCCACCTTTTATTTATTTGTTTCAAATCTTTTAAACGTCTTGTCTTTATTTGAATCAAATTCATTTTTTTTAATTCTATAATAGCAAATTGTATAGCTTTAATAGAATTTTTATAATTATCACAACTAGCAACGCCTAATTTTTTTGAATATTTAATTAACCATTCTAATTGTTCAATAGCATCTTTCCATTCTTCATTATATATATTCATATTATAATTCACTTTGTTTATATGTTATTTAAATTACTTCTGTTAAAATATCTACTGCTTCTTTAATGGCATCTTTTGGAAATTTACCAAAATCTTTAATTCTATGTGATGTATTAATAAATGCTCTTTCATCTATATTTCTTGTTTCAATAGTAGAAATTTGCATTAATGCACCTATTAAACTTTCATATCCCATACCACTATCCAAAGAACCATTTTCAATTTGTTCTTCAATATTTTTTTCTAGGGTTTCTAAATTAGTATCTTCTAATTCTTTGGCTTTATAATAACCTTGTCCACCACCCCAATAATTACCTAAAACTATTCCTTTTGCTATATATTTAATCATATTTTAATCCTCCTCTTTATGATTTTCACATTCGTGTAAAATTTCATTTGTATCATAATCAATAATACAACCACAAGGTAATTTTAAAGTTGTGTTATTTTTAGTAATATGTAATTCAATTTTCATATTTATTCTTCCTTTAATTTTTTAGCATCCTATCAATTTTTGTTATATCAAATATTTTTTCTTCTGTTGTTTTATTCATTTTTATCTACCTTTCGCTTTTCGCTTAATTCATTCAATATTTGTATATCTGGGTTAGCGAATATTACTTTGTTTCCTTTTAATGTAAATATTAAGTCTTGGTTGTTTGTATTACTTCCCCCTGTTGCATATACATTAATTGTATCTTCGTCTTGTTGGTTATCATGCACACAAAAAACGGCAACTCCGTTTTCCCAACCTCGTATATGTCCTTGTATACCACTTTGTTTAGTTCCTCCTCTTGTAGCTTCTCCTCTACTACCTTGTATATTTGCGTAAAAATGGCTCATAATATCATCTCCTTTTTAAATATCTAATAAATGATTTGTAGACTTATTTCCCATTAGAAAAGTTTTTTCTTTACATTTGCTACAATACATTTCAACTCCTACATATGGGTCAAAACTACATACATATGCGTCATCATCTATTGTCCCTATTTTTGATTTGCATTTATCACATAATATATCTTTCATTATATATCATCTACCTCTTTTTTAAGTTTAGTTAAATATTTATCTTTTGTAATTTTTTGTAAATGTAATAACCTATCTCGTTTTTTAATATAACAATTAAGGTCTATAATATTTTCTACTTGTGCTTCAATTAATTTTCGTGCCTTACTGTTAAGTTCAGGATAATTTGTGTATGTTAGTTCTATTAATTCAACACATTTATTACAGTGATAATAGTCATCTGTATTTTTTGCATTGCATTTACAACAATGTGCAAGTCGTGGTTTGGGCATTATACAACCCCTCGCATTTTTTGAAATGTATGTAGATTTTCATAATAATCAATATCCCATTGAGGTATTTGTTTTATTGTTCCATCTGGGCATATGATTGTTTGGTTTTTAATATCTATCATATTATATCCGTTTTTTAATAATACTTTTAGTCTGGAATGATTTATTTTGTGTTTCATAATATCACTTAATTATCTTTGCCTTCTGGTTCTCTAAATTGTTCTTCTATATCATCAAGTCTTATATTAATATTTTTTCTGATACTTCGCAGTTCTGTTAATAATTGAATACTTATTTTATTTACTTTTTGGTGTTGTTTTATATATTTTTCTAATATCATATTAACACCTATTTTAATTTTTTAATGTTACTATATTGGTATTTACTTTCATGGTTTATAAATTGGGCGTGTGTATTTGGTAATGCAAAAACATTTTCTTGTTTTATCCATTTGTTTGTATTTGGCATTTTTACAAATCCACATCTAACCATATCTATATTTAGTTCTAATCTGTCTATACAAATCCCCTCCTGTATAAATATGAATGGT
>Ga0207997_1000241_pt1 | contig 27273 bp, 32 predicted proteins | sample AntAceMetag02UKN_FD_184777 | JGI IMG/M metagenome (GOLD analysis project Ga0207997, IMG submission 184777) | Saline lake microbial communities from Ace Lake, Antarctica - Antarctic Ace Lake Metagenome 02UKN (SPAdes) (version 2) | ecosystem: Environmental > Aquatic > Non-marine Saline and... | reverse complement strand
GAAGTGGAGAGATGCTAATTATAAAATAACAGACTTGGTGGAGGCTGATACTTACTATTAAAATGGCGTGGATTAAAAAAAGAATCGAAGCAGAGAAAAGAAAGCATGAAAGTAATCTGGACTGGGCAAGGTTAGCCGAGACTAAAATCATTGCTTCCATTATGGAATACTGTTATAAGAATAATACTATTCCGATGACGGAGCTGCACAATATTAGATGTGAATGTGGACACTCTTTATTTGGACACGCATCTCCAGATGTTATTAAGAAGACTGGCGGAGCATGCTCAAATAAATTCTGCGCATGCAAAGGTTACAAGAAGGCAGAAGTTAATCCTGATTTACATTTAGCAATGACCGACGGTGGTTGGGTGAGTTTGTGTAAAATAAATAAATTCTTGAAAGGCGAACAATGAAAAAGAATGAGGAACTAATACTAAAAGCATTAAAAATACTTTTAGATAGAGATGAGGGCGGAAGACTTGGGGATAGTTTATCCCGTTGTCTGAGCCAAGAAGACTACTTTCTAAAATCTATGATTTAGGTGGTAGATGAATTGGTGAGTTGTTAGGATATATTGACATAGGCAACCCTAACCGAAAGATATATAAACATTAAAGTTTTAAAATATATATGAAACATAAAGTATATGAATTTGAAAAAGGTGGACATTCAGTTTTTTGTTTAAACTATCACTTTGTTCAGTGCATAAAATATAGAAGGAACGCACTAGTTAATCTAACATTAATAGATGAATTAAAACAAAAAACCCACTCATTAGCTGAAAGTTACAATATAAATATTGATGCAATGGAGACAGATAAAAATCATATACACATACTTCTTAGTTGTAAACCTACTACAGATATAACAAAATTTATAAACAATTGGAAAAGCTCTACTGCAAAATATTTAAAAAATAAATACCCAGAATTAAAAAAAATATTATGGGGAGATAAGTTTTGGTCTCCATCATATTGCCTAATAACCACGGGACAGGTAACACTTGATAGTGTAAAAAAATATGTGGAGAATCAAGGAGAATGAAAAAAACATATAAATACAGAATCTATCCAAGCAAAACCCAAGAACAAAAACTAGAAACAGCCCTAGACCAAGCCTGTTTTTTATATAATCAAATGTTAGATATTAAACAGCAGATATATTTAGGAGAAGAAATATCATTAACAGAATTTGATATGAATAATATAATCAAAGATTTCCAAACACCAGCATTACATTCTCAAGTCAAACAAAACATCCCAAAAAGAATATCAGAAGCATACAAACATTTTTTCAGAAGAGTAAAATCAGGAGAAACTCCAGGATTCCCAAAATTCAAAAAAAGAATTTTCTACAGTTCCATAACATATCCGCAATACAAAGGAAATATTAAAGAAGGAAAAATAAGACTTTCAAAAATAGGAAATATGCCAATTATTGAACATAGAAAAATAGACGGCAGAACAAAAACATTAACTGTAAAAAAAGAAAATAATGAATGGTATGTAACTGTAAGTTGTATAGACGTTCCAATAGAAACAACCGTCCCAGAATTCACATCAGAAGTAGAAGGGATTGATGTTGGAATTAAGGAGTTTTTGGTTTGTTCGGATAACACTGAAGTAGCTAATCCAAAATGGTTGAGAAATAATGAATCCACTATTAAAAAACACCAAAGAAGATTAAGCAGAAAAAAGAAGGGAAGTATAAATAGAAAAAAGGCTAGAATCAAATTATCAAAATATCATTCAAACGTTGGAAAACAAAGAGAAGACTTCCATAAAAAACTAGCAAGAAATCTAGCTATGAAAATTGAATATATTGGAGTTGAGACTTTAAATATAAAAAATATGGTCAAGAATCATTGTTTAGCTAAAAGTATCTCAGACGCAGGATGGGGAAAATTCTTTTCTTACTTAAAATATTACAAAACAATTTTCCCAGGAGCAGTTGTCGAGATTGGAACTTTTGAACCAACATCAAAAACTTGTTCTGATTGTGGGCATAAGCAAGATATGCCGTTGAAAGAGAGGACTTTTTGTTGTGAAAGTTGCGGGATGATTAAAGATAGAGACTTAAACGCATCAATTAATATTAAAAAACTAGCGGTCAAGAAATTGATTGCACAAGAAATTAAATTAAATACCGTGGGACACACGGAAATCTACGCCTTTGGAGACAGTGTTAGACTACAATCAACAATCGTTGAACCTGTAGCAGTTGTCGTTGAATTAGGAACTACACAGCGTGAGGCATTAAAATGTCGATAGAGCTTGGAAGCCCCTTCCTGAAATCTTCGGATTTAGGTAGGGGAGGATGTCACAAATAGTTCATTAAGAAGATTGTGTAAACAAAAATTAATAAAACGTCGGCGACGAAACATCACATCTCATTTTGAATACGAATGGAGAATAATAATATAATGAAATATATATTACACAATATACATCACATCAATATGTTTAAATATAGTGTGTGTGTAGAATAAACATGAAACAAAAAATGAGTGGTAAAATATTAAGAGAATGTAATAAAGATCATTATTTTTGTGATTGTAGTTTTAGTTGTCGAAGTGTTAAAATTTGGAATGATCATAAAAAAGAATGTCCGGAGAACAAAAAATGGTGATCTCATGGTTAGTATTAGTAATATTAAGCCTGTTGATTTTAGCAAGTTTATTTGATCTAAAATATAAGGCCGTGCCATCGGTATTATTAACGGCGGGAATTTTTGTAGCACTTATTATTAATCCTAACAATCTCTTATTGGGAGTAATATGTTTGGTATTTGCAATAATAATAAGAGATCTTATTGATGATGTTGCCGGTTTAGATTTTGGAATTGCAGATATTAAGGTTTTTGTTATCTTTGGGTTATTGTTAGTGAATTTCGAGGCCTTAATGATTATGATCGCCACCTTTTTAATATTTCAATTTGTTTATACAATTATTTGGAGATGGAGAGTAAGCAAAGAGGCCGAGATGCCATTTATCCCTTGTTTGTTGGCAGTTTATGTTGCGTTGATCTTATTGGAGTGTGTTGCGTAATGAAAACCTTTAAATGTTTAAAGTGTGGAGTTGAATATAAATGTGTTGATGCGGTTGCTTTTAGAAAGTGTGAGGAGTGCAACGAAAAGATGATTGAGGTGAATAATGAAAAACATTAATGAATGGCAGAAGAAAAGCATGGGAGAATGGATTGGTTTTTATCTCAAATCGGGATGGACTTTTGAAAGTGTTTGGGAAAAATTGATCATGGTTGGATTATGTGCTTTGGGAATGTGGAAAATCTTGGGATGGATTTTGTGATGAAAACATTTAAATATTGTGTGTGTGTAGAATAAGTATGATAAAATCTTGGGGGAAAAAGAGGTGAAGTGATGGCAAAAGAAAAAGAGGAAAACAAAAAACCAAAATGCAAAAAGTGTGGGAGTGCATTTGTTTATATTAGAATAAAGGAGAACTCTCTTGTTTGTCGTACTTGTGGCCACATTGAGAAGATTAAAAATTAGTCATGGCGGATGCGGTTAATTTGGGGAATACATTTGCGGGTTTCAATATTGGATCAATTGGGTTTGCGTTATTGATATTCTTTTTGGCAATTTTTATTGTTGTTATGTTTGGAGTGGGATTATTTTATTGGATGCGAAGAAAGAGATTAAGATATACAATCCCTCTCTTTAAGAAAATTGGGAGCAGAGTTATCAGAGTTGCAACTTACAAGGCGATGGATTACAGCATCAGTCGGGCAGGTGATAAGTTGTGGTTTGTGCCAAAAGTTAAGAAATATATTGGGGTTGGATCACTACAATCAGGAGCAAACGAATATTCATATTTTGAAAGAGAAGATGGAGAATGGATCAATTTTGAGATCCCTGATATTGATGAGGATATGAAAACGGCGGGAGTTAAGTATATTCAACAAGATATGCGATCTCAAAGAATTGCGATCAGTAATATTTTAGATCAAAGATTTGCAGGGAAACAGTCATGGTGGGAAAAATACGGAAATATGATAACCTATGTGATCTTTTATTTAATTGTTGCAGTTTCAATGGTAGTTATTTTTTATCAATGGAGTAATATTACAGACAAGGTAGGTGCTTTGTTTGATCGTATTGTGGCCTATGAAGATATGAAATGTCCAAATATTCAAGGAGTTGTACCGGAACTTGTGCCGTTGTTATTGTTGTGGAGGAGAAAATGGAAACAATAGTTTTTTTTAAATATTTAGGATTAACAACCCTCTCTTTGTTATTAATATTCGGAGTATATTATTGGATAAGAACAGCACTCAATAAATTCTTTCCAAATAGAAAATTTTGGTTTAAGTACAAAGTTTTAAGAAGAAAATTTAATGAGGATGTTATGAATTTTTTAGCAGAAGATTTAGAGAATGGAGTTGATATAAATGAGATATTTAAGGCTATCTTAATGAGTGGAAAAGCAACACCAAGTCAGGCAAAAGAATTAAAATATATTTATAAAGAATTGCAAGGGAGGTATGAGAAAAAATGAGTGATTTAAACAAATTAATGGAGAAGATGAATAACAACAAGAAACCCATTGAGAAACAAACAAAGAAACCTGTGGAAAAACCTATTGAGCAACCTGTCGCAGATGTCCCACAACCAACAGAAGAAATCAATGATGATACTGATACGGAAGATGTTGAGAAGATCCCCGCACAACAAGTTGATCAAAATTCAATTGAGCAAGAAGTTGGAGTTTTACAAAATGTTGGAATATACAGAAGGGAAATGATTTTAGTCGAAAAAGAAAAGGTTGATGTTTTCAAGGTGATTGCACAAACTTTGTTGGATATTCGGAAAAAACTTTTAGGAGAAGAAGATGCCAAATAAGAGTGACGACAAAAAAATCCACGAAGAAAAAAAAGCACTTATAGAATTAAAAGGTGAGCATGATCTAAAACGTCATGAGATGAGAATGGAAGAATTGAGGTTTATAAGAGAAAGTGAGAATATCAACCATGATAATTCAATGACAAGACAAAGGATCAAGAGTGCGGAAATCAGAAAAGCACAAGAGAGGAGGCATCATTGACGATGGAAAAAATAATCTTAACAGACATTAAGGGAATGAAAACACCGGATCACATCACTTTAAGGATCAAAAGAAAAGATCTACAATCATTCCCAAAAACCTTTTTTATAGATTTCACAATTGATGAGGTGAGGGATGCCACACCAAGAGCAGATAAAGTTATAAGGAGGCGACGATGAAAAAGAAAACTTTTTTTACGTGGCTTTATGTTGTTTTAATTGTTGTAACGGTTGGGTTTTTGGTTTTTATGATTTTTTGGTTGCGGGGAGAAGGGTTGGGTTGCATTAAAGATCCAATAAGTTATCACATAAAGAAAACAGCACAAGTATGTTTTTGTGATGATGTTTCGGGATGGGTAAGTGGATAATGAAAAAAAGAGAATGTGGCCACAAACAAACTTACGAATTAAAAAAGAAAAGAAAAAATTATCCATTTGGGAGAAAGTCGAAAGTTAGATTTGGCGGGGTTATAAAAACAACCAAGAAATGTTGCAAGTGTAAAGAAATATTAGGAAGATGACAAGAAAACAAAGCAAACATAAAACCCGAAGAAAAAGAGTAAGCAAAATATACTTTCAAGGGAAAAAAAGATTTAGGGTGAATGGAAAAATTAAACCCGTGTTTAAAAAATGCAAATGTGGAAAGAAGATAACCAATCATCACCTGCTTTGCAATAGTTGTTGGAAGAAAAAATCTACTTCTCCGAAAGATCCTTAATCCTCTCAACCGCCTTCTTTTCGTTAGAGTGCAAATAAATCTCCGTTGTCATTAAAGAGGAATGCCCAAGATATATTTGGATGTCTTTGATTGATGCGCCGTGATCCTCCAACTCCGTTGCCCTTGCGTGTCGAAGTTCATGTGGCCTCACATCCCTTTTAAGACACTTTATGCTATGTTTCTTCACAATCCCCCACACACTCCACTCCGACAATTTCTTAAACAACGGCGCATCCATCGAGTTTAATTTCTCAATAATCTCATCAGGTTTCATAAAATCGGTTATGATCCCCATGTCAAGATAAACCCCAAGTAATGTTTTAATCGCCTTCGGATGCACAACAACAATCCTCTCTTTCTTCCCTTTTCCTGTAACTCTCACTTTTCCATAGTTGGTCGGCTTACCGAAAAACGCACCCCAATCAAATGAATTGATTTTTATTGTCAAGATCTCCCCCCGCCTCAATGCTCCATAATATAGGAGATCAATGATCATCCCATCCCTCTTTTTAGAAAGGTACGCACAATCCCTCAATTTCTTAATCTCACTTTCACTCACCGGCCTTATTAACTTCTTTTTTTTAGATCCTGTTTTTGCAAGGGGTAGATCAAACTCACGATCCTTCTTTAAAAATTCCAAGTAAGATTTCATGTACCCCCTGCAAACACTATTATTATTCTTCAAGGAAAGGAAGGCATAGATCTTTTTTTGGGTGAGGAGAGTGAGGCGGAGATGTCCAATAAAACTCCGGTGATAAGTTAGATAAAGATATGCGGTACGATCAGACAACCCCTTAATCTTCTTCAAGTAATCGCAATAACTCTGTGTTGTTTCCTGTGTTTCCTCATTCATTTTTGGTTGTGGCTATCTTAAAAAAAGTATGCCGGAAATTTTTTAGGATAGCAATATAATCCTTATTATATTGTATTGGGCTATCTTTAAATATTTTGTTATCTTATCCTTATTACAATTAATACATTAGGGAGTGTTTGTCAGATAATAAAACAATTTTTAGTCACTTAAAAATAGATAATTAAAAGTCAATTAAATTGATCCGCTTTCCTTGTCCTTCGCCTTCTTCTCCCAATAATAGTTGCCAATCTGATGGTCTTTCCCTGATTTTTGCAACCGAGATCTTAACCCCGCCTTAAAAGTCGCAGGGATGATCCCATTGGCCTGTGCAAACCCATCAAGAAACGTACCATTTCTCACCTTGCCATCAACCAACATATCCATACCAATAACATAAGGATCTTGCACGGCCTCATCATCAATATCAATCCCCATCTCCTCCTTCGCCACAAGATTTCTTTTATGGTTTTTCACATCTTGGTATATTAACTCTGATTTCTCTCTCAATTTTGGAAACCTCATAACCCCTCTGAATGTAGTGAGTTTTGCATAATGTGGGTTTTTGATCCCTTTGGCCAACCAACCCCTCTCAATCTTCTCATTGGTCGCCGTGTCCCACTTATCTTTAACGTAAATTGTCCGGTTAGGAGTTTGAATAATAATAAGTCCACGCCGAACAACTGTAAGTCTAATCTTACACAAGCCCTTAATCTGATTATCAAGAGTTTGAAATTGAGGCACACAAGCAATAAAAAGATTGCCATGATCCCTATTCATGTTAATCATCTTAATAATATCCTTCTGCTCCTCATTATAAAAATCCCTATTGAAAGCAACATTAATCATCTCATCTCCAATCCCTGATGATCTCCACTTATGCCAAAATCTCTTTGTTTCTTTTTTTGTATAAACCAAACTATTTCTCCAATTGAAACGATAATCAAAAGATCCAATTTTCCGAAATGCACGAGATACCCCCCGCACCAAATGTATTGCGAGGGTTGATTTTCCCAATCCCCTGTTTCCCTCAATCACAATAAAGCAATCAAATTTGTTTTGCAAGATTTGGCAAATCATCCAAACCATTTTTTGCATACTCCAATGCATCACAACTTTTTTTGCCATCTATCCCCCCTCAATAATCTCATTCATAATTTTATCAAGGTCAATCTCCTCTGATGGCCTAAAAATCAACCCTGCATTATTCAAAGGTGTATTTAATTTATCTTTAACATCCTGCAAGATCACAATTATTTGATTAAAAACATCGTTATTAATCTTAAACTCAACAGAGTGGGAGATGACATCTTCTTTCTGCTCAAATGCTTTCGGGATAAACTCCTCAATATTTTTGACACGATCAACCAACGCCTTAACAATATCCTGATCCTCTTTTTTGATAGCAAATAAAACATTCCCAAGTAATTGATTAATTGTCGAGTGCAACCTCTCTAATCCCTCAACCCTTCTTTTTTTAAGTTGATTATCACTATACGAAACATCCTCATCAATCTCCTCTGTCCCAAATTGCGCAATAGTATCCCACCGGTCAAGCATAATCAACTGCCTTAATATCTTCAATTTAGTATATCCATCGGCAACATTCCACGCATCAGATCCCGCATTAATCTCCCCACCAAACTCACTCACTCCCTTTTTAGCCATAATAAATAGTGTGTGTGTGAATTTATAAACTTTTTGAATAACAACACCTTTATATATTAATTATGCGTGAGTTATACATGGTGAAATTGTCACAGCAGTTGCAAGAAAAAGAGGCGATACAAGATAGGCCAACACGAACACAAAGGGTTGAACAAAAACAACGAGAGCAACAATATCAGAGAGAGAAAACATCATTTGAAAATCTAAAAGCACAGGCAACAAAAAAACAAAAAGAATTTGAGGGGATAACTTCTATTGATGAATACGAACAAAAATATAACCTTTTAGATCCAAGTTTAAAACAATTCTTTGAAACTCCAACAACATTAAAATCAAACAAAGTTGAGAGAATTAACGAAACAAAACAACTAATCAAAGAAAAACAAACATTTGCAGATGGTAAAATTACATGGGCAAATGAAAGAAGGGCAACAGAGGTCAGAGAAAACGATGCATGGTATAAAGCAAACAGTAGCAAAGAAGGAGCAAGTGCCGAACACAAACAACTACGGCACGACATAGAAGATGATTGGGAAGAAAGAATTGCAAAATGGCAGGGATACAAAAAGGGATTGACAAAAGGGGTGGGTGAATTAAATGCCAACAAAGACATTGATATTGGAGAAATTGAAGGTTATGCGCAAGATGTTTCAAATTATGAGGAAGATAAAAAAGAGGCCTCAAATGATAAAAGAAAATTTGACAGAGAACAAACGGCACGGGTTGAAGATTTAAAACAAAGAGGATATACTCCACAGGTTGTTGAAAAAAGTTTTAAAGGAAAACCAACATCTGTACAAATTGGATTTTATAATCCAAAAACAAAAGATTGGGTAAGTGGAGCAGAATATAAAATCAAAGCACCTGTTGATGTATCAGGTTTAGAAAGATTAGGATACTCCGCACCACAACAAAGAAAGATCCAATATGCCGGTAAAACTTATGAATTTCAATCAAAAATTGGGATTTACAAAGATCCATCAGGAGAAATTGTCACACCTTATGAAAAAACAGGAGTAACAGAGGCGCAGTTGATCAAACAACAACAAGACATTGCTTATGGAAAATGGCAAAAAGAAAAAAGTTATGTTGTGCCATTTAAGGAAATAAAGCAAGGAGATCTCCCAACCGGATATGGAGGCCAACAAACAATCTCAACAGAGCCAACAAATATTGTCATGTCAGAAGAAGATTATTATAGGGATGTTAAGAAATTTGATTTAGGGATCGGGAAAGTTTTAAGTGGAGCAGGTGCAGGATTTAGTTGGGTTAAAAAAAGAGTGCATTGGGATTTTTCAATTGGCAAATCACCAATTGCCCCAATAAGTATATTTAAGTTTAGAAAGATTGAAACCCCAACAATTGTTGAAAAGGCGTATGGTGAGGCGTTAAAGGATATTAAAACAGGATCTCAAAAATTAGAAGAATGGGTTATTGGAAAGAAAAAAATTAAGGAGTTTGACACAAGGATTGAGAAAAAATATCAATCAGAATATCAAGCAAGATTTGAAAGCAAATATATGGAAGATCTTATTTATGGAGAAAAAACTTTTGAAGATGCAGAAAAAGAATTTGGAGAGAGTAAGGAGGCCGAGATCTTACAAAAGAAATTTGCACAAGAATACGGAGAAGGTTATAAAAAATTACAAACAGGACATGGATTTTGGAAGGGAACAGTTGCGGGAGGTTTAGGCCAAACAGGATTGGGATTGAGTAAATTTGTATTAAAAGCAACAGGAGATCCCGCAAGTGCAACATTAACAGTCGGGGCAGTTGCCACAGGAACAAAACTCTTAAAGGCGATCCCATCATACGTTTCAACCGGCCTAACAGTAGGATTTGGAGTTTATGGCGGAGTTAAATTATTCGATCCATCCTCAACTTATATTGAGAAAGGGGGAGGCCTTTTGATGTTAGGAATTGCAGGAGGAATTGGCGCATATAGATATTTGAGATCTCCTGTTGTTAAAGTAGTTAAAATCAAAGCACCAAAAATGACATTGAAATCATCAGAAGTGATTGGGAAGGATATTAAAATTGTAACAGACAAAGGAATGATTAACAAAGTTTTATTCCAAAACCAAAAACTTTCTCAAACGGCATTGGCAGGTAGGAGAACGATTGTAACAACGAAAGGAAGAAATTTGTTAGAAAGTTTTTGGAAAGAATTGGGAGTTAAACCATCGATAGCAAAAGTTAGTCCGATTTATCGAGGTGTCCCAACGCAACAATTAGGGACAGTAAAATATTATGAGAAACTTGGAGGATTAATAAAGATTGGAAAACAAAGCGGTTATCAAAAAGCATTTATCAAATTAACAAAATATGGATGGACACCATCACAAGCAAAAGCAACTTTAAGATATGTTGCGCCAAGAGTTACGGAGCAATATTTAAGTAAGGGAGTTTTAACAGTCAAAGGGACGAAGGCCTTTGGTGAATTTGAATATTTAACAAAGAGGCCTATTATTGATGTGGATAAAACTTTAGGGATTAAGACAAAAGGGGGGAAAACAATTAAGGATATTTACGACGTTGAAAGAAAATTAATAACAATCGACAAAGCAGGAAAAACAACAAGATTAATTTTAGAACAAAAAACCCATATTGGAATGTCTTTGAAAGCAGGAAAGTTGTTTAAATTTACAGAGGCAGACTTTTCAAGGGGGATTGGAATAAGTAAGGCAACAAAAACATTGAAGGGATATGAATATGTTGGCAAGGATGTATCAGGTGCAGATATTTTTAAAGAGGCAAAATACAAAGATATTTATTCGATCTCCGCATCTAAAAAAATATTACCAATAGATAAGATAGTTGTCGATGCATCTAAAACAAAATTGATTAATAAGATAATTGATTTACAAAATAAAAATTTAGGAAAAACTTATTTTGGAGGGGAAAAAACACCACTCTCAACAACTTTTGCAAAAAAAACAGATGTATCAAAGATCGTCGATAAATTAGATGATGTTGGTGTAAAATATTATGGGGTAAGCAAACAAACACAAGCACAACTCCAACAACAATTAAAAGTTGCAGTTAGTCCAACACCATTAAAGGTATTTAAATTAAAAGACGTTATTAAAATTAAACAATTAGATACATTGGCAGGAATGGAAATCACACAACTCACAGCGATAAAAACATTAACAGGCCTTAAATCCGATGCCAAACTCAAAACAGAGTTGAAAGCAAGAAATGATCTTAAAACATTATTGAAAGCAAGTGTTGGGTTGAAAGTAAAAACTGCACAAATCCCCGCATTAAAATCATCATCCGCATTAAAATCACAACTCAAAACATTATTAGATGTTTCACCAATCACAATATCATTAAAAACGATAACTACAACAAGGCCTCCAATTATACCAAAAATAACTCCTCTAATAAAACCTCCAATAGTTTTCCCATTTCTTAAAGCAGAAATCTCTAAAAGAGCAAAGAAGGGTGCGGGAGCAAGTGCTTATGGTCGAGCATATCTTCCCGACTTCACAGCAAGGGCTTTGGGATTAAAAACAGAAACAATCACAGAAAAACAAGCAAAAAAGAAACTCAAAAAACTATTAACAGGATTGGAAATCAAAAGGGGAGTTAAGATTAAATGGTAAAACAAAGGTTATTTAAATATAGTGTGTGTTACTTGGATACAATGGATACGGGTGATACCAATGGTAGTTAAACTTTCTCAACAAGATGTTGTTGATCTTAAAAAACAAGGTTATTCAGAAACAGATATTGCAAAAGCAGTTGGAGAAATAGAGAAAGAAGAATTACAAGGGGGGATTTCTAAACAAACAGATCCAAGATCAAAATCACAAATGAGTGCTTTTAAATCACAAAACATGGATGACATCGCAAGATACCAATTGGAGTTAAATGATCTTTTGGAGCAGACAGAACACATCTTAAAAGGAGATGTTGTAATTTGGGCGGATGGAACAAAGATTTGGTCAAAAAACCCGCACCCCGAAAAAAACCCAATGAATAATGAAGGGATTAGGAAAGTTATGTTGGAATTACAAAACTACATCAACAGACATATTATTTTGGGAGATTACGAAGAAAACGACATCAACAGAATTATGAAAGATTACGGAAAAAAATTGGCGGATCTTATTTTTATGAAGTACGAGGAGATGGGAATGGACACAGAAGAAAAAAGGCAAGAGTACGCATCAATTGTTATGAACACGGTTAATTTGGTTTATGGATCTTATGCAAGAGCAAAGGATGGAGGGGAAAGAAGATCTTTGAGAGAAATGATCAACCAACAATACACCCATCAAACACAAGGAATGGGAATGGGGATGGGCAATGGAATGATGGCAAACCCCCAACAGCAAAAACAACGGGGAGTGTTAAATCCGATGAGGTACATTTCAGGAAAATATGTATAATAAAAAATATATATTAGGATATGTATGTTTGATTATGCTATTTTTAATAAGTATAGTCAGCGCAGTACAAACACAAATCTCAATAAGTCAAAATACAGGAATTGAATTAGAATATTTAAAATTAGAAACAATAAAACAAAAAACACCTTTTAGTTTTTGGGTACACGCCTTCAATAAAACAGATGGATTGCCATTAACAAACGAAACTACAAATTGTTATATAGATGTTTATAATATTGCAGGAGATCATCTATTGAAAGAAGAAATGGGATTTGATCCACCCGCAGACTTTGAATATATTATTAACTCATCATCTAATTCTTTAAGTGGAAGATACGCATATATTGTTTGGTGCAACGCATCCACAATAGGAGGGTTTGCAAGTGGATCTTATTTAATAACAGAAGGTGGTATTGAAATGACAGAAAGTAGATCTATTTTAACAATAGGATTATTAGCAATTTTATTTTTATTTGTATTCGCAAGTTTGTTTGTGTTATTCAGCATCGAGAATTACATGGCAAAATTCATCTCTTATTGGATTAGCCATATTCTGTTTGTTTTAATAACTTTTGTTAGTTGGCAAATAGGAGTTGAGGGATTATTAGGAGGAGTAGCATTAACAGGAATTTTCAAAACATTGTTTTGGATATTCACAATTACAATTTTCCCAATGATATATTTAAGCATTGCGTGGATTGTTTATATTCACGCCTACAATGAGCATTTTCAAAAGTTAATTGACAAAGGGGAAGATCCCGAAACGGCCTTTGCAATAACAAAGAAAAAGAAGGGGTGGATTTTTGGTAACTAAAAAAAGAGTACCAATGCAAGTTGCATCCGAATTTGAAATAAAGATAAAAGAACTACAAAAAAAAATAATGCAGAAACAAGGAGAAAAAAGAAGTATGAGAGATTTAACAAAAGAAATTTCAATCAATATTGATTTTGACGCATTAGAAAAAAAATTATTAGAAATAGGGAACGAAGATATTAAATTAAATTTAGATAAAAGATAAAAATGATAAAACCATTGATTAAAAACAAGAGGGGAGGATTTACAGATCTATTCTTATTTATGATATTTGCTTTTGTTATTATTTTAATTTCTGTTGTGATGATTTATATTGGAATACAAACAGAAGATCAATTGCAAGAGAGTTTGGGAAAAATGGATTTACATGATACCATCGGCAACAATGCATCGGTAGTTATTGACAATACAATGGGAGTGACAAACACAACATTCACAGCATTATATTGGATCACTGTGTTTTTAATTGGCGGAATGATTTTGAGTATATTTATAGGATCTTATTTAATAACAACAAAACCAATTTTCTTTATACCTTATATCTTTATTGTAATAATATCAATTATTGTGTCAGTACCAATAAGCAATAGTTATGAAACTTTGATGAGTAATCCAACTTTAAGCAGTACATTCACGGGATTTACAGGAGCAAATTGGATTATGCTTAATCTCCCCGTTTGGATAACAATCATTGGGATCACCGGCGGAATTATCATGTTTTCAAGAATGGGAAGAAAGGAGGAAACTATTTATGGATATTGACAAAAACTCTTGTTTTAAAGCATTCTCCTGCATTTTATTGGTGTTGTCCATGCTATTGATACCCTCTATTTCAGCATTAGAAATTGATAATATACAAACTTATGATCCGGTAACAAGAATATATATTATTGAGAATTGGTTTGGGTTTGGTGAAACGTTGGCAGAAATAAGATTAAACACAAACTTAAATGTTATTCTCCCAAGAGGATACCGACAAGTTGCAGAATTTGATTTATATAATTACAAAAAAGATTATAATAATGCTTTTAAGGATATGAATTTTTATCAAGCAAATAATTTAAATGAAAAAATTGAAAGAAATTTTGACTATAAATATTTAGATTACAAATGGGAAGAAAAAATAATTTATGAAACAATTTGCACAACTAAATTTAATCAAACAAACCAAACAGAATATCAAGATTGCAAACAAGAAGAAGTTGATAAAGAAAATGTTTTAGTGCCGGTTTGGATTAAATTTAGTGATATTAATGAATTGCCACCAAACAAAGACAGAGTTACTATTGGAATTTTTACAGAAGTTTTAAAAGGAGATTATGTTGAATGGATACCAACGTTTTTTGGAGAAAAATTAACAGAATGGGCAAGTTGGACAGAGGATTTAAACGTTGGTTTAACTTCTTATTACAAATTAGATGAAAGTTCAGGGAATTTGATTGATTCAGTAGGCAGTTTGGATATGGTTACTAATGCCGTGACTTATTCCTCTACGGGAAAAATAAATACAGCGATTCTTTTTGATAGTTCTACGGATTGGGCGGATAGCACAGGACCAACAGGTTCTCAATCTGGTTCTATTAGTTTTTGGTATAAGAGAACTGATACTAATAGTTTCGGAAGACCTTTTACTTTCAATGAAGATACTTCTAGTGATAGTAATTATGGTGGAGTTCGTATAACTGATACTGGAGCTATTGAATGGTTGATTCGTGGGTCAACTGTAGAGATACTTTCACCGCAGAACACGTGGGATGATACAGATTGGCATCATCTTGTTGTGACTTCTAATGGCTCAACTACTCATCTTTATCTTGATGGTAATGATGAAATATTAGATGAAATATATGGTTCTAGTACTGGACAATGGAATGCAGATATTTCAGGTTATAATCATATTAGCGTAGGAGCTATGACTCGTTCTACACAGATTTTTGACCAATTTGAAGGAACTATAGACGAAATAGGAATTTGGGACAGAGATTTAAGTTCGGATGAAATTTTAGATTTAAGCACCGGAATAAGTTATATTAATATAACAGACAATCCACCAAACATAACCTTAAACTCACCACCATCAACAAATTATTCTTCTCCTCAAAATTTAGAAATTAATTTTACGGCGTGGGATGATATAAATTTAGAAGATGTTAAACTTTATGTTAATGGTGGCCTAAACCAAACAAATGCAACAGGGATTAATAACACAAATTATATTTTTGATTTAAGTTTAGGAGATGGAAATTATATTATTTATGGAAGGGCAACAGACAACAAAAGCCAAGAAACAAACACATCATCAATTACAATTATAATTGACGGCACATCTCCAATAATTACAAGTGCATCAAACTTAACAGATCTTATAATTTTTGATTTGCAAACAAATAGTTCATGGTATTATAATGTAACAGATAGCCATATTGACGAATGTTATTACAACTCAACGGCAAATGCAACACAAACAATAGTAACTTGTAATTCTACAATTACAACAACATGGACAACGGGAGGAAATCAAACAATAACTTATTGCGCAAATGATACTTTTGGAAATGAGGTGTGCAACACAGATTATATTTGGGTTTGGTATATTCAAGAAACACAGGCAGACAATCCCGATCCTATTGCAGAAGGATTTGATGCAACCTTTAATCTCACAATTAATTTAACAAATATACCAACAACAACAGCAACTTTGGTTTTAAATAATACTATTTATTCACCAACAACAACAACAGCAGAAACAAATGAATATTATTTTGAAGTAATAATAGAGATCCCTAATGGATGGGGAAACACAACGGGGATTGTACAAGATTGGTTTTGGAATTATACAATTAATGGAATAACCACAGATAAAATAACCGACACAGAAAACATTACGGTTTATGAATTAGCCATTGATAATTGTTCAACTTATGGAGAAATTATTTTGGATTTTTATTTAAAAGACGAAGAAACAACAACAGCAATAAATGAAAGCAATGGAACAAATGTTGAAATTAATTTATTATTAACATCAAAAACCAATTCTTCTATTTATTTAACATACAACAATACATGGGTGAATGAAAATAACCCACAAGTTTGTATTCCAACAAGCGTTTTAAATAATTCGCAATTTTGGATTTATTTTACAATTGGGTTTGATAGCACACATCACGTTTGGGAATTTTATTATTTAGAAGATGGAACATTAAACTCAACAAAAATATTTGATACCCAAACAGATTATACAATAGATCTTTTCGATCTCTTAACAGTTGATAGTACGTCGTTTTTATTTAATTATTTTGATAAAGATGGATTACCGGTAGATGAGGCGATTATTCATGTTATGAGAAAATATATTGGGGAAGGAACTTTTAGAGAAGTTGAAAGAGCAAGGGAGGATCAGAACGGAGATACAATTGTACATTTAGTAGAGGAAGATGTTATTTATTATTTTATTATAACACAAAACGGAGAAGTGTTACACACATCAAGCACCTACACAGCATTATGCCAACAAACCCCATGCACAATTCAAATTGAGGCATCGGGTGGATCGGCAACTTTCCCGACTGATTGGGATCTTATGGATGGAGGTGCGTATGCAATCACATCATCCGCATCAACAAGAAACGTCACACTAACTTATACAAACAACATAAGTACAGATATGAATTTCACAGTTTATAATTATGAAAGTGATGGATCTTATAGTGTAATAAGCACAGGGGCAGACACAGGAATATCAGGAGTAATCACTTTGAATGTACCACAAGTTGCGGGTAATGTTTCTTTTTTCGCAACAGTAATCCAAGATGATGATTTTGTAAATTCAGAGTGGGTTGATTTTGAAGAAGATGCAAGGGATAGGTTTGGAGTGACTTTGGCAGTATTCTTGGCAGTATTAATAATATTAAGTTTGGGATTGTTCGCAATATCAGAAGGAGTTGGAACAATTGTTTATGTGATTTTAGGGGTTATAATTTCAGGAGCATTGGGATTAATTGTCACAGATTTAAGCACGGGAGTTAATGTTGTTATTTATTTAGTATTGGCAGGTGGGATCTTGTTGTGGAAACTAACGGGAGGAAGGAGATAATGGGAGAGGATAGTTTTAAAAATACATTAGTAGCATTGGTTTTGTTTGTTGCTTTTGCGTGGTTGATCCTTACAGTCGCAGTTGATTTTGGAGCAGAGTATGGGCGGAACGCATCAGAGATCGGGGATGGATCATTAAACATTGTGAGTTTTCAAGCAATTGCAGAAGATGTTGAGGGAGATGCACAAGGATACCGGACAAGATTTGAGAGTGGGACAGTTGATGATATTGATGATGCATCGGGGATATTTTCAATCGCAACGGACATGATAAGCATAATAACAACCCCATTCTCTTTATTATCACAAATCATGGTGAATATTTTGTACATACCTGCTTTGGTGATAAACATTGTTTTGGGATTGATGGCAATAGGTTTAATATTAGGAATATGGAGGTTGTTGAGAGCAGGATCATAATGGCACACATATCACCAACAGAAATCAACGGAACGGAAGGGTTAGATAGTTTCCTCCCTTATATAAGTGAGGTCACAAACTTTTGGTTTGGCCGTATGTTGATGATAGCAATCTTTGTGATTTTTCTAATGGGATATTTAAGAGTGAAGAAAGATGATATTGTCGGAGCATTAGCGGTATCATCTTATGTGACGTTTGTTTTAGGCCTGTTGTTTTGGGTGATTGGCGTGGTGTCAGGTTTGGATTTTGCGATCATAATTGGGATTGTGATTGTGGCATCTGTGATTTTGTTGGCACAAAAGAAAGATTTTTAATTTGGATACAATGTATCCATCAACTTAAATATAAAGATTGTGTGTGTGTAGTATGGTGAGTGATACTTTTTTAGGGTTAGAAATAACCCTCTTTGAAAGGAGGTTTTTTGAAAAGTGAAATTCGATAAGTGCGATAAAGGAGTTGCAGGTTTGACAATACTATTGTCCCTTGTAACAATGTTATTCGTGATCGGTTTGATTGTAATGATCTTTGCCCTTATGGGCGGTGAATTGCAGGATGCTACAAATGATACAACCGCAATTGGTATTATAAATGATACAACAGGCGCAATATCAGGTGTAACCGATTGGTTTGACATCTTTATTGTTATTGGTGCTATGGTCGTTTTGATCCTTTTGACTGTGATAATAATCACGGCAATTCGAGGATCAGGATTGATTGAAGGCGGTGCATAAGATTGAATTAATCTCTTTTGAGATATAATCAAATGAGAATTAATACAAAAGCAGATAAAGGAGTTGCAGGTTTGACAATACTATTGTCCCTTGTAGTGATGTTATTTGTTATTGGTCTTATAACAATGATCTTTACCCTAATGGGTGGAGAATTGCGAGATGCCACATACACATCAACAACATCAACAGTCACAAATGAAACGGGTGCATGGTTGAATATTACAACATACACGGTAGATAATTCGGGTGCATTACATTTTACAGGTTTAACAATTACAGGTGCTTATAATGTATCAAACATAAGCGCTCCAACGGTAATTGGAACAGGTAATTTTACAGTATCCGGAACAGGGTATGTTAATTCCTCTGTGTCAACGTGGCCTAATGTGAGTTTGAGTTATACTTATATTTACGATGCGGACAATACGGCAACTGATGTAATGAATGATACAGTTGTTGAAATATCCGGCGTAGTAGATTGGTTTGACATCTTTATTGTGATTGGTGCTATGGTCGTTTTGATCCTTTTGACTGTGATTATAATCACGGCAATTCGAGGATCAGGATTGATTGAAGGCGGTGCATAAGCATAATAACAATTGAGTTATTTTTTATTTCTTGGAGGCCACACGGCCTCCTATATTTTTTTAAGTATCCATAAGTTTATATATCAATTATGCGTGAGTTATACATGGCAGTAATGTATCAAACAAGCAGAAAAAGACAGGTATTAGAAAAGTTGAAAAAATTAAAAAAAATATTGAAAGGATTTAAATAAAATGGCAAGAACAACAATAAACATTGACAAAGCAATCCGAGAGGCCTTAAAGGAGTGTAAAAAGTATCCAAGAGAAACCTACGACGACACCCTTAAAAGATTAATTAAAAATAAGGCGAGGTTGAAGGGATAATGGAAGGAGTTGAAGATCTTAAACAACAATTAAAGGCCTTGCAGGAAAAGAGAGAGGAGGCCACCAAAATCAAAAAACTCAAAAAGCAAATTCGAGGAGAGAAGTTTGCACAGACAAAAAGCGGGAAAGTTTTTAACAAAATTGCAGATATAGGAGAGATGGGATTAAGGACATTATCCAAACCATCTCCATCAGGGAAAAAGAAAAAATACAAGAGTGTTAAGGAAATTATGGCGCAGTTGCCTCAATAAGTTATTCTAATTTTTAGAGTAATCCACACATACACTCACCCCTTTATTTCCTATGGAAACATTTATAAATATCTATTGAGTATTGACAGGCCTTATAACCCATATCAACCCCCTTTTGATCGATTTTTCTAAAAAGAAGTACAACTTTTAACCACCCATAGTTATATAAAGAAGTACAACTTTTAACCTGTATGAAAAACACAAAAAAAGTTGGACTTATCGGGGTATTGGCAGAGATCAAATCGGGCTTATCTCCTGCGCAGATCTCAAAAAAATATGACATTCCAAAACAAAATATTTCTTACTTCGTCGGTAAATTAAAAAAACAAGGGTGCATTGAGAAGGTTGGTTATGGAACATGGCGGTACATTAAGTTATTAAAAGAAGTACAACTTTTAACCACAAGGCAGGGTAACAGGTTAGGCAAAAAAGAGATTAGAGGACACGCATTTATTTGGAGAATTGTGTTTTATAATCCGTACAATTGGGAGAAGATCGTTAAAAATTATCAAAAGAAAAAACTAACATTCCAAAGGATTAGTAGTGGGAAGGTGTTAAGAATAATCTTTAATCATAGGAAGATTTGGTTAAGTGCAAAAGGAATGACAATTTATGAGCCGTTGGACTTTATGGGGAGATCATCGTTTGAAACAAAAGGAAAGGCGGTGTTTGAGATGGATCGATTAATCAAGGATCTTTTGAAAGAATTGGTGCAGAAATTCCGGCCATACAAATTTACGACATCAAGAGAGCATTATGGCATACTTAAAAATGAATTAGCAAGGCAGTACAACGATAAAAAGAAAAAGATGGAGATTAGGTCGGAAGATGGGGATATTTGGATGTGGATCGATGATAGCAAGGGATTAGGGGAGTTAGAGAACAATGATGCGCCAATAAGTAGAAAGGTGCAAAAATATTGGAATAATCAAAAGAAACACGGCTTTGAAGTCGATGCCTCTTTTATTTTAAATGGATTTAATAAAGCGGGGAAACTCATAGGGAAAAACGCAGAGCATTTGGAATTTCATGCGGAAAATATGAGATCTCATGTTGATGCGATTAAGAAATTAAGTGAAGTTGTAGAAAAATTAGGCGAAAAGGTAGATAATTTAAAATGAAACAAAATATTGACAATAGATCATGGTGCAAAATAATTTTACCAGATAGAGTTGTGGGTGGAATGAGAAATCATTGCCACGAAACAGATGTAATAGTAAAACATTGTTATGGATATTATAAAAAAGAATGTCCTAAGATATGCACATTTGCAAGAACTAAAATGGCCATAGATTATCAAATATAAAAAAATAAAATGGGACAATCAGAATGTTTAAATATTTTAGAAAAAAGAAATCAATGGATATTATCAACAGAATTATACAAAACCCTTAAACAAAGCAGATCAGTTATAAATAGTTCATTAAGAAGATTGTGTAAACAAAAATTAATAAAACGTCGGCGACGAAACATCACATCTCATTTTGAATACGAATGGAGAATAATAATATAATGAAATATATATTACACAATATACATCACATCAATATGTTTAAATATAGTGTGTGTGTAGAATAAACATGAAACAAAAAATGAGTGGTAAAATATTAAGAGAATGTAATAAAGATCATTATTTTTGTGATTGTAGTTTTAGTTGTCGAAGTGTTAAAATTTGGAATGATCATAAAAAAGAATGTCCGGAGAACAAAAAATGGTGATCTCATGGTTAGTATTAGTAATATTAAGCCTGTTGATTTTAGCAAGTTTATTTGATCTAAAATATAAGGCCGTGCCATCGGTATTATTAACGGCGGGAATTTTTGTAGCACTTATTATTAATCCTAACAATCTCTTATTGGGAGTAATATGTTTGGTATTTGCAATAATAATAAGAGATCTTATTGATGATGTTGCCGGTTTAGATTTTGGAATTGCAGATATTAAGGTTTTTGTTATCTTTGGGTTATTGTTAGTGAATTTCGAGGCCTTAATGATTATGATCGCCACCTTTTTAATATTTCAATTTGTTTATACAATTATTTGGAGATGGAGAGTAAGCAAAGAGGCCGAGATGCCATTTATCCCTTGTTTGTTGGCAGTTTATGTTGCGTTGATCTTATTGGAGTGTGTTGCGTAATGAAAACCTTTAAATGTTTAAAGTGTGGAGTTGAATATAAATGTGTTGATGCGGTTGCTTTTAGAAAGTGTGAGGAGTGCAACGAAAAGATGATTGAGGTGAATAATGAAAAACATTAATGAATGGCAGAAGAAAAGCATGGGAGAATGGATTGGTTTTTATCTCAAATCGGGATGGACTTTTGAAAGTGTTTGGGAAAAATTGATCATGGTTGGATTATGTGCTTTGGGAATGTGGAAAATCTTGGGATGGATTTTGTGATGAAAACATTTAAATATTGTGTGTGTGTAGAATAAGTATGATAAAATCTTGGGGGAAAAAGAGGTGAAGTGATGGCAAAAGAAAAAGAGGAAAACAAAAAACCAAAATGCAAAAAGTGTGGGAGTGCATTTGTTTATATTAGAATAAAGGAGAACTCTCTTGTTTGTCGTACTTGTGGCCACATTGAGAAGATTAAAAATTAGTCATGGCGGATGCGGTTAATTTGGGGAATACATTTGCGGGTTTCAATATTGGATCAATTGGGTTTGCGTTATTGATATTCTTTTTGGCAATTTTTATTGTTGTTATGTTTGGAGTGGGATTATTTTATTGGATGCGAAGAAAGAGATTAAGATATACAATCCCTCTCTTTAAGAAAATTGGGAGCAGAGTTATCAGAGTTGCAACTTACAAGGCGATGGATTACAGCATCAGTCGGGCAGGTGATAAGTTGTGGTTTGTGCCAAAAGTTAAGAAATATATTGGGGTTGGATCACTACAATCAGGAGCAAACGAATATTCATATTTTGAAAGAGAAGATGGAGAATGGATCAATTTTGAGATCCCTGATATTGATGAGGATATGAAAACGGCGGGAGTTAAGTATATTCAACAAGATATGCGATCTCAAAGAATTGCGATCAGTAATATTTTAGATCAAAGATTTGCAGGGAAACAGTCATGGTGGGAAAAATACGGAAATATGATAACCTATGTGATCTTTTATTTAATTGTTGCAGTTTCAATGGTAGTTATTTTTTATCAATGGAGTAATATTACAGACAAGGTAGGTGCTTTGTTTGATCGTATTGTGGCCTATGAAGATATGAAATGTCCAAATATTCAAGGAGTTGTACCGGAACTTGTGCCGTTGTTATTGTTGTGGAGGAGAAAATGGAAACAATAGTTTTTTTTAAATATTTAGGATTAACAACCCTCTCTTTGTTATTAATATTCGGAGTATATTATTGGATAAGAACAGCACTCAATAAATTCTTTCCAAATAGAAAATTTTGGTTTAAGTACAAAGTTTTAAGAAGAAAATTTAATGAGGATGTTATGAATTTTTTAGCAGAAGATTTAGAGAATGGAGTTGATATAAATGAGATATTTAAGGCTATCTTAATGAGTGGAAAAGCAACACCAAGTCAGGCAAAAGAATTAAAATATATTTATAAAGAATTGCAAGGGAGGTATGAGAAAAAATGAGTGATTTAAACAAATTAATGGAGAAGATGAATAACAACAAGAAACCCATTGAGAAACAAACAAAGAAACCTGTGGAAAAACCTATTGAGCAACCTGTCGCAGATGTCCCACAACCAACAGAAGAAATCAATGATGATACTGATACGGAAGATGTTGAGAAGATCCCCGCACAACAAGTTGATCAAAATTCAATTGAGCAAGAAGTTGGAGTTTTACAAAATGTTGGAATATACAGAAGGGAAATGATTTTAGTCGAAAAAGAAAAGGTTGATGTTTTCAAGGTGATTGCACAAACTTTGTTGGATATTCGGAAAAAACTTTTAGGAGAAGAAGATGCCAAATAAGAGTGACGACAAAAAAATCCACGAAGAAAAAAAAGCACTTATAGAATTAAAAGGTGAGCATGATCTAAAACGTCATGAGATGAGAATGGAAGAATTGAGGTTTATAAGAGAAAGTGAGAATATCAACCATGATAATTCAATGACAAGACAAAGGATCAAGAGTGCGGAAATCAGAAAAGCACAAGAGAGGAGGCATCATTGACGATGGAAAAAATAATCTTAACAGACATTAAGGGAATGAAAACACCGGATCACATCACTTTAAGGATCAAAAGAAAAGATCTACAATCATTCCCAAAAACCTTTTTTATAGATTTCACAATTGATGAGGTGAGGGATGCCACACCAAGAGCAGATAAAGTTATAAGGAGGCGACGATGAAAAAGAAAACTTTTTTTACGTGGCTTTATGTTGTTTTAATTGTTGTAACGGTTGGGTTTTTGGTTTTTATGATTTTTTGGTTGCGGGGAGAAGGGTTGGGTTGCATTAAAGATCCAATAAGTTATCACATAAAGAAAACAGCACAAGTATGTTTTTGTGATGATGTTTCGGGATGGGTAAGTGGATAATGAAAAAAAGAGAATGTGGCCACAAACAAACTTACGAATTAAAAAAGAAAAGAAAAAATTATCCATTTGGGAGAAAGTCGAAAGTTAGATTTGGCGGGGTTATAAAAACAACCAAGAAATGTTGCAAGTGTAAAGAAATATTAGGAAGATGACAAGAAAACAAAGCAAACATAAAACCCGAAGAAAAAGAGTAAGCAAAATATACTTTCAAGGGAAAAAAAGATTTAGGGTGAATGGAAAAATTAAACCCGTGTTTAAAAAATGCAAATGTGGAAAGAAGATAACCAATCATCACCTGCTTTGCAATAGTTGTTGGAAGAAAAAATCTACTTCTCCGAAAGATCCTTAATCCTCTCAACCGCCTTCTTTTCGTTAGAGTGCAAATAAATCTCCGTTGTCATTAAAGAGGAATGCCCAAGATATATTTGGATGTCTTTGATTGATGCGCCGTGATCCTCCAACTCCGTTGCCCTTGCGTGTCGAAGTTCATGTGGCCTCACATCCCTTTTAAGACACTTTATGCTATGTTTCTTCACAATCCCCCACACACTCCACTCCGACAATTTCTTAAACAACGGCGCATCCATCGAGTTTAATTTCTCAATAATCTCATCAGGTTTCATAAAATCGGTTATGATCCCCATGTCAAGATAAACCCCAAGTAATGTTTTAATCGCCTTCGGATGCACAACAACAATCCTCTCTTTCTTCCCTTTTCCTGTAACTCTCACTTTTCCATAGTTGGTCGGCTTACCGAAAAACGCACCCCAATCAAATGAATTGATTTTTATTGTCAAGATCTCCCCCCGCCTCAATGCTCCATAATATAGGAGATCAATGATCATCCCATCCCTCTTTTTAGAAAGGTACGCACAATCCCTCAATTTCTTAATCTCACTTTCACTCACCGGCCTTATTAACTTCTTTTTTTTAGATCCTGTTTTTGCAAGGGGTAGATCAAACTCACGATCCTTCTTTAAAAATTCCAAGTAAGATTTCATGTACCCCCTGCAAACACTATTATTATTCTTCAAGGAAAGGAAGGCATAGATCTTTTTTTGGGTGAGGAGAGTGAGGCGGAGATGTCCAATAAAACTCCGGTGATAAGTTAGATAAAGATATGCGGTACGATCAGACAACCCCTTAATCTTCTTCAAGTAATCGCAATAACTCTGTGTTGTTTCCTGTGTTTCCTCATTCATTTTTGGTTGTGGCTATCTTAAAAAAAGTATGCCGGAAATTTTTTAGGATAGCAATATAATCCTTATTATATTGTATTGGGCTATCTTTAAATATTTTGTTATCTTATCCTTATTACAATTAATACATTAGGGAGTGTTTGTCAGATAATAAAACAATTTTTAGTCACTTAAAAATAGATAATTAAAAGTCAATTAAATTGATCCGCTTTCCTTGTCCTTCGCCTTCTTCTCCCAATAATAGTTGCCAATCTGATGGTCTTTCCCTGATTTTTGCAACCGAGATCTTAACCCCGCCTTAAAAGTCGCAGGGATGATCCCATTGGCCTGTGCAAACCCATCAAGAAACGTACCATTTCTCACCTTGCCATCAACCAACATATCCATACCAATAACATAAGGATCTTGCACGGCCTCATCATCAATATCAATCCCCATCTCCTCCTTCGCCACAAGATTTCTTTTATGGTTTTTCACATCTTGGTATATTAACTCTGATTTCTCTCTCAATTTTGGAAACCTCATAACCCCTCTGAATGTAGTGAGTTTTGCATAATGTGGGTTTTTGATCCCTTTGGCCAACCAACCCCTCTCAATCTTCTCATTGGTCGCCGTGTCCCACTTATCTTTAACGTAAATTGTCCGGTTAGGAGTTTGAATAATAATAAGTCCACGCCGAACAACTGTAAGTCTAATCTTACACAAGCCCTTAATCTGATTATCAAGAGTTTGAAATTGAGGCACACAAGCAATAAAAAGATTGCCATGATCCCTATTCATGTTAATCATCTTAATAATATCCTTCTGCTCCTCATTATAAAAATCCCTATTGAAAGCAACATTAATCATCTCATCTCCAATCCCTGATGATCTCCACTTATGCCAAAATCTCTTTGTTTCTTTTTTTGTATAAACCAAACTATTTCTCCAATTGAAACGATAATCAAAAGATCCAATTTTCCGAAATGCACGAGATACCCCCCGCACCAAATGTATTGCGAGGGTTGATTTTCCCAATCCCCTGTTTCCCTCAATCACAATAAAGCAATCAAATTTGTTTTGCAAGATTTGGCAAATCATCCAAACCATTTTTTGCATACTCCAATGCATCACAACTTTTTTTGCCATCTATCCCCCCTCAATAATCTCATTCATAATTTTATCAAGGTCAATCTCCTCTGATGGCCTAAAAATCAACCCTGCATTATTCAAAGGTGTATTTAATTTATCTTTAACATCCTGCAAGATCACAATTATTTGATTAAAAACATCGTTATTAATCTTAAACTCAACAGAGTGGGAGATGACATCTTCTTTCTGCTCAAATGCTTTCGGGATAAACTCCTCAATATTTTTGACACGATCAACCAACGCCTTAACAATATCCTGATCCTCTTTTTTGATAGCAAATAAAACATTCCCAAGTAATTGATTAATTGTCGAGTGCAACCTCTCTAATCCCTCAACCCTTCTTTTTTTAAGTTGATTATCACTATACGAAACATCCTCATCAATCTCCTCTGTCCCAAATTGCGCAATAGTATCCCACCGGTCAAGCATAATCAACTGCCTTAATATCTTCAATTTAGTATATCCATCGGCAACATTCCACGCATCAGATCCCGCATTAATCTC
>Ga0207997_1000240_pt1 | contig 27343 bp, 29 predicted proteins | sample AntAceMetag02UKN_FD_184777 | JGI IMG/M metagenome (GOLD analysis project Ga0207997, IMG submission 184777) | Saline lake microbial communities from Ace Lake, Antarctica - Antarctic Ace Lake Metagenome 02UKN (SPAdes) (version 2) | ecosystem: Environmental > Aquatic > Non-marine Saline and... | reverse complement strand
GTAGCAATCATCAACGCCGCCGAGCTAGAAGAAATCAAAGAACTCATCACGAGGCGAATTGCGTCAGACGGCACAGCGAGAACAAACACAACCAACGTTACCAAAGTGCATCATAATCAATCACGCGACAAATAGCAGGGGCTACAAATGGCTAACTTGACAGCAGAACAACGCCGAGACGTTCGCAGGGACGTAGTGGGTACATGGTGTGCGCAGAACGTAACGATACCAGGCGTCAGTAAAGCGGCAATTGAGAGCATAGTTGAAGCGGCCGACAACGCCATAGAAAGTAGCGAAGGGGCCTTCGTTAACTCGCTGTCACCAGCGGCAAAGACTTGGATGTTGGCCAACCAAACTGCGGGGCGCACGCTCCTTGAATTAGTGACCGCCAAGAGAAAGGATGTGCTGTAATGGCAGCAGGAGACACACTTTGTACCTTCGATGCGCTTAGCAACCAACCCCCGTCAGCCAACCAAGCGACGCATGACACCCGCAACTACCGAACCTTCCTCGATTTCGACGACACCACCGAAGAGTTCGCCGTGTTTTCTGGGGTGATGCCAGCCGCGTATACAGGAGGCGGCCTGACTGTTGATGTACATTTCGCAATGTCCAGTGCAACCACCGGCAACGTAGTTCTAACTGCGGCGATAGAGCGCGTCAACGCAGGCGGCCCAGATATAGACGCTGACAGTTTTGCGGCCGCCCAAACCAGCGGCGCTGCGGCTGTGTCTGGCACGAGCGGCATTACCGCTGTTGCGACAATCACCTTCACAAACGGCGCGCAGATGGATAGCTTGGTCGCAAGTGAGCCGTTCCGCATCAAAGTCTCTCGCGATGCCACAGACGGCAGCGATACGGCCGTCGGAGACATGGAACTGTTGGCAGGTGAAATCCGCGAAACCACGTAAGGACGTAGCCCATGCCTCGAACTTTCAACGGCACAACTCAACGCCTCGACGGCGGGTTCTGGTTCGATGGATCGGAAGCGTCTCAGTTGATGGTTGTCGCGTGGTATCGTCCGAGCGATCTATCGGTGGACGCTGGCAACGACGTTGACACAATCGCTCTCCGTGGCAAGCAGGAGGGCGTTGCATCGAAGTACGTATGGAGCGTTCACCAAGTACGTTCTAACGTGGGGGCCGGACCATTCGTTCAAGCCTCTTTCTCTAGCGGATCATCCGGCCAAGCGGCGAATTATATCTACAGCGGTGGCGTGTCGGTCGGTGAGTGGATATGTGTGGTGGCGGCTTGGGACGGCACGAATCGCGGGATATGGACGTCCAAAGGCGCCGGTACGAATACCACCACTACCGTTGGTAGCTTGCTCACATCGTCTGCTGCTAACTATGAGTTTCGGCTCGGCGGTTCTGGTAATAGTGATAGGTTCTTCCCAGGTGATATCGGGCCGGTGGCGGTCTATACCAGCTTGCCAAGTTGGCCGACTGATGACTACGTTGCCCAGTTCTACAACGCTCACCCGTTGCTCGTTCGACCAGACGCCACCGCGTGTTGGGATATCGACGGAGAGTCTTCGCCGGAATGGGACAAGATTGGCGGGAAGACGCTAGCGTTAGTGAATGCCCCGGCAAAGGCGACCACCTCACCTCCAATCATTCTACCTCGAACAATGCTGTCGTCAACATTCATCAACCAATACGGAGAAATAGACGTGCGGGGTAACGGTATCAGCATCGTTGACGGCAGTGTTACGACCAATCTGGCCGACGGAACAGATTTTGGAGATGTGGTAGTATGACCAACAGCTACTTTGAACTACCTGCGGCTGCTGGCGGCGACAAGGCTGCCGCAGACCTGATTGGCGCATTGAAGCACCAGCGACTAAAGGTGCAGTACGGCGATACCGGGTCCGCCACTGATGTTTCCATGCAGGCGCCTCTTCCTGTGACGATTCAGCCCGTCAATACCTCTCTCGTAGATAGTTTTGGCAGACTGCGGGTATCCAATCCGGCGACCCTATTCGATATCAAGCATCTGTACGACAAACAGCCATTGTTCTACGACGAGAGCATCACCGATGCTTCTGGTAACGCTACGTCTACGCATAGTACCACTAACGCCGCTGTGACTATGCACGTCGAGAGTGGCGACACTATCATCCGGCAGTCCAAGATGCACATGCCCTATCTGCCTGGTAAGAGCCAGTTGGCGTATTACACCAGCGTGTTAGGTGCAGGTGTGTCGAACGTTACTCGCCGAATAGGCAGCTTCACAGCAAATGATGGCATGTTCTTCGAGTTGGATGACAGTACGCTGAAGACCGTCGTCCGCAAGGCAACTTCAGATACCGCTACAACTAGCGACAATTGGAACTACGACGCGATGGACGGCACTGGTCCGAGCGGCGTCACCATCGACACGTCAAAGGCCCAAATCTTCGTCATCGACTTTGAGTGGCTTGGCGTCGGAACTGTGGCCTACGGGTTCGTAGTAGATAGGCAGTTGCACTACTGCCACTTCGCACACCACTCTAATAGCGTAACTTCCGTGTACGCATCGACGCCGAACCTGCCAGTCAGGTACGAAGTTGTATCTACTGGCGGAACAGGCAACCTGGATCACATTTGTACTAGCATCCAATCAGAGGGCGGGTTTGACCCCCTCGGATTGCCGAACACACACAACAACGGCTCGACAAAGGTTGACGCAAACACGATTGGTGTAACATACGCCCTTTTGGGGATAAGGTTAAAGAGCACTCACCTTGACGCAGCCGTCTTCGTTAACCAGATTGACGCCGTAGCATTAACCAACGACTCCTTCAGATGGTCGCTGTTGATGAACCCCACTGTCGCCGACTCCCCATCTTTCTCTAACAAAACCAACAGCGCGGTCCAGACTTTCGTCGGGGCTACCGCTAACACCGTATCTAATCTAGGGCACGAACTCTCATCCGGCTACGTTAGCGATAAGAGCCGCGAGTTGAGCGCACCCATTGACAGTGTGCTTAGACTTGGCTGCACTGTCGCAGGCGCGTCTGATACGCTCTACTTAACTGTTACACCACTAGGTTCCAACTTGGACATATTTGGGTCCCTGAATTGGACGGAGTTGTGGTAAATGACCGTTCCTCTCTTTATGGCGATGACCCCTATGGCCACTGGCACACAAGTATTCGCTATATTTAATATCGGTTCAGTAGACCTTTTGCTGACCGGCGTTCCCGCAGTGACCCTAACGGGTGACGCCGAGTTCACTGTCTCGTTACAACCTAGTTCCACGACGATTGGGCCAAGCGACAGCGAGAACTTCGAGATCGAGTTTGCGCCATTGACGTCTGGCGTCTTCACCGCAACGGTCAGTATTCCGAATAGCGACGACGACGAGAACCCATTCACCTTCGCACTCGAAGGTACTGGTATCGCACCCGAGATCGGACTCTCTGGTAACGGCGTGCCCATCGCGAACGGCGACGTTACACCTAGCCCCACCGACCACACCGACTTCGAGGGTGCGGCGATCGGCGGCGGCACAGTAGACCGCACGTTCACCGTGACGAATAGCGGTGCAGCGGCGCTCACTCTTGACGGCACCCCGAAGGTTGCGCTCTCCGGCACACACGCCGCCGACTTCACGGTAACAGCACAGCCAAGTAGCCCTGTAGCCCTTGGCGGTGGCACAACTACCTTTACGGTGCAGTTCGGCCCATCAGTCGCTGGTCTTCGTAGCGCTACAGTCAGCATCGACAACAACGACCTCGACGAAGACCCGTACACATTTGCCATCAGTGGTACCGGACTGGCCCCAGAAATCTTTATGACCGGCAACGGTCAGAATATCGTCAACGGCGACCCCACGCCATCGCTGACAGATCACACGGACTTCGGTGATGCCAATGTAACTGGCGGGACAGTTGATCGAACCTACACTGTGTCGAACGGTGGCACCGCCAACCTCTTGTTCACGGACTCGCCAGAGGTCGTCATCACTGGCACGCATGCCGCAGACTTCACTGTCACGGCACAACCGACCAACCCCCTGATTCCGTCTGGCTTGTCACCAATCACAGTACAGTTCAATCCGTCTGCGATAGGATTGCGCAGCGCCACGGTCAGCATGGCCAATAACGACTCCGACGAAAACCCGTTCACATTTGCCATACAAGGAACGGGTATCGGGGTTCCACAGATTGACATCACCGGCAACAGCGTCTCGATTCCCAACGGCGATGTCACGCCCAGCCCGACTGACGACACTGACTTCGGTTCGTTCGTCATTAACGTCGGGACCAAGACAAACACGTTCACTATCAACAACGCTGGGTCTGGCGACCTCACTCTCGGCGTTGTGACTGTATCCGCAGGTGACTTCTCGGTAGCATCACAGCCGACGAGTCCAGTGGCTGCAATTGGTTCAACGACGTTCACCATTACGTTCGGGCCATCTGCGTTACTTGGCGCACAGACTGCTACTGTGTCAGTAACACACGATGGAACGAACACGGCAACACCCTACACCTTCAACATCACAGCGCTAGTTACAGTCACACCGTCAACAGGCGACGATCAAGTGTGGCGACGCAGAGAAAGCATGGCTGGCGGTTTCCCAGGAGATTAACACATGGCAAGTGCCGCTTCAAATCAGGCAATCCCCGCCGCAGTGACGCAGATTTTCGACGGCTCCACCGAGGGCGGCGGGGCTACTACATTTATGATCCGTTGTCTGTCCACAGGGCAAGACCTGCTAGTCCGCCTCGACGGCCTGCATGAAGCCACAGATTGGTTCCCAATTGCTGGTGGAAACGTCGAATACTTCCGTCTCAACAACATGGGTATTCAGAAGGTGTATGCGCAAGGTGTCGGCGGCGTAGCAAACATCGACTACGGAGTCGTGTCCAAAACAGTAAACGTATGAAAGTAACCAATGAAGACGATTAAGCTAGTACGAGAAGGAACGTATAAACTGCCTTTGAGTGGCCAAGTGTTGACCGAGGGCATGTCAGCGTCGGTGACAGATATGGAATGGAAACGAGTCTCCGGTAGTGGGCGGTTCATCGACGCCACAGCCAGCGATCTTGTTTCGCAGGGCTTGATTGCTGTCAGCGAAGACCCCGACCTTGACGTGCATCTCCCAGCAGATTGGACGGGCAAGAAGATGGTTGTCAAGATGGTCGGGGGGATTGGCGACTCCATCATCTGCACGTCCGTGTGTCGTGCGCTGAAGCGTAAGTCCTGCGACGTAACCTTTGCCGCACAGGACAAGCAGTTGCCTCTTTTGGGTGCCTTCGCATCTGTCGACCACACCATCTCAGCCACAAAACTCAATCGCCCCGAGGTCCAGAAACACTACGACGTACTTCTGAATATGAACCATGCGTTCACCACGCCGGAAGTCAAGATCGTAGACAAAGACTACTATGCTGCGGTGTACGCTAAAGCCGGGCTACCTCTGCCTATCAACAGAGACTTCATGGTCTTCCAGAAGAACATGATGTTCGAGGCACGGAAGCACCTTCCGGCAGGCCGTCTTGTAGCGATCCACACGGGTTCGTCGAATCCGCTACGTCGCTGGGGTGACACCAAGTACCACGAACTAGCCAACAGGCTAATCCAGAAGCACGGATGCGCAATCCTGTGGATGGGTTACGGCGACTACGCCTTCGATGGTCCGAAGTCCATCGTAGCCAGCAACCTCTCAGCGGACCTATTAGATCAAGCCGCGATGTTGGCGTCATGTAACTACTTCATCGGTAACGACTCTGCCTTTGCCCACCTCGCTGGTACGCTGAACATCCCTGGTAACATCATCTTTTCCGCAACAGAACCGAACCACGTGATCGGGCAATACCCGTCGCTGAAACCGGTCGAAGCCTTCCAGAACGGTCGCCGTCCGTCTAGGACACTGCGCAATGATGACCCGTATGCAGTCGATTGCATGAGGCGGATCAGCGTCGACCGAGTTATGAACGCCGTTCCAGACAACTTGTTTGGCAACATTTCCGTGGATACAACTCCAAGGAAGCGAGTCAAGGCGCAGCAGGCTCCGAGGCAGGTAGAGACCAGCGATGCAGACGTGACTCGCGTGCCAATCGGGCGACAAAACAGAGTGCTGTGGGTGTTGCCCCACATGATCGTGGGCGGAGGGGAGATCGTCACACTATCGCTAATCAAGCAACTGAAGCAGTGGATGCCGATTGATATCGTAGGGCTTCACGAGACAGGAGAAGGCGACAGGTTCGACGCGATGAAAGATGCTTTCGAGCAGGAGGCCGACAACTTCTACTCGTTTGAAGGCCCGGAGCAGCACGCCAACGTCGCCAACCTAGTTGGTGGAGGTGCGTATGACCTAGTCATGTTCTACGGCTGGGAGAACCACCTTCTCACGAATCTGAATGCCTTGCAGATCAGACCCCCGATTATCCGTGTTTGTCACACCGAGTCCGAGAAGGAGTTCAACCTGATTCGTGGCTCCAGGAAACTCCATGATGGGTTGGTCTGTGTTTCCCCGAACTCCGCTCGGATACTAGGCGACAGCGACTTCATCCCAAACGGAGTCGACGTGGTGCGGTTCCGTGGGCAAGCCCCCGCCAAACTGAAGTTCACGAACGACAAGACCGTGCTTGGGTATATCGGTCGGTTCGACCACGGCAAGGGTATCTACCACCTCCTAGACCAGATGGCAGAACACGACTTCAACTTGATCGCAGTTGGGCCACAAGATCACAAAGAAGCTAGGTGGTTCCAAGAGCGTGTCAAGAAGGACAAACTCACAGACCGCGTGCATATCGTGGACAGTACAACGAACGTGGAGCCGTACTACCTCGCCATGGACGCCTACGTGCTCCTAAGCGCACGCGAGGGCATGCCCCTAGGGCCTCTTGAGGCCGCCTACTGCGGTGTGCCGTCGATTTCTACGGCTGTTGGGGCTCTGCCTACACTGTTCGACGATCGAACGTCCATTATCTTCACTGAGATAGACGGTAGCACGTTCGCGGAAGCCCTTACCGTCCTGAAGAACGAAGGACAAGCCATCGGGCAGACCGCGAAGGACATTGTGCAAGCCAACTACACGGATAGCACACAAGCAGTGATGTATCGCAAGTACATGCGACGCATTATGGGCCAAACGTGGCCAAAGGCCATCCAAGAAGGTTCAATCTGCGTTGAGCGGCGCCCCGGCGCTGGTGACGTGCTTATGGCCCTATCCACGGTGCGTAAGATCAAGGAGATGCTGCCAGAATGCACCGTCACCTTCGATACAAAAGAGCCCTTCGTCCCCCTCGCGATGAGATGCACCGATGTTGATGCCGCAGCGGTCGCCACAGAGGACATGGAGTTCGATCACCGCGTGAAGATGGACTACTACGACTGCTGGAAAGAGAAGCAGCACGCAGCCGAAGCCATGGGGGGCTCCATCACAGAGATTGCCGATTCCATCGACATATACGAAGACAGCATCAACGCCATCAGACGGCATATCCCAGGAGACGCTCCTTCTGTTGGTGTGTGGATGTACCAGAGCAACGTGTCTGCCAAGACAGTTAAGGAATGGCCCGAGGAATCGTGGGTAGAGCTAGCCACAAAACTACGCGATAGTGGCATTACCGTGTGCCAACTCGGAGCCCCCTTCGAGAAACACGTAGACGGTTTGGTAGATTTGCGGCAGCATGCTATAGTAGATTCAGTGGCGTCACTAGCCGCAGTCGACATCGTCGTGTGTATTGACTGTGTTGCCCAACACGCTTGCAAGGCTTTGGGGCTACCGGCCATCGTATTGTGGGGCGGCGCTGGGGAAAGCTGGCTAACTGGTTACGAGTCCCACGTGAACATCAAGACTGAAGATGATCGTCGGTGCTTTGCAAGCGTGTGCATATCGACACTCGTGCCTGATTGTTGCGGTGACGCCGACTGCATGCACGGTATCAAGGTCGAGTCTGTACACAACGCCATCATTACACAACTTCGCAACGACGGGAAGATTTGAGGGATTGCCATGGTTTGTAGTGCGAACTACACGACAGTTGCAGAGGTGAAAGCATACGTCATAGACGGCAGCGTCGTTGACCTATCTGCGTTTACAGACGACCAAATCTGCAACGCCATTCTTATGTCCGAGGCGATGGTCGAGAGCATCACCAACGACATCTTCTACCTCAAGAGCGAGGCAGTCATTGTTGACGGTACCGGCTACACGAGTCTGTGGTTCTACCCAACCACGCCTTACAGAGTCGTGACAATTACATCCGTCGAACAGTTGTACACGAACCGCACAACGCAGTCGTCGTACACAGAGAATACGGACTACATCAAGTACGCGTACTACCTCACGCTTGACGGCTGGACAATTCGCACCACACGGTCAGATGACTCGTGGGGCAACGGCGTGAAGGGTGTGTGGACACGCGGTAACAAGAACTACAAGATCACTGCTACGTGGGGGCGAACGACCACCCCAGTAGAGATCACAGATGTCGTCATCAAACTGACGCTAGAGAAGCTGGTTCATGGCTCGACTGGTATGAGTACGGGGGCAAGCGGTGGAGTTTCGTCAGCCGAATGGGACGACTTCACGATAACAATGTCTGGTGAATCTGAATGGTCACTTGGTAAGGATACTGGATACGTCGAAGTAGACCGTGTGCTGCGTCGGTACATCAACTACGTCGATATGTTTTATGAGAGTGGTGATGGCTCTTAGCACAATCCCACTAACCGGGTTACCTCATCGTGTTGTAGTGAACCGCTACAGCCGAGTGTCCGATAGTTTCGGTGGCGTCACGGACGGTGTGGCGACGGTCATCTACGCATCCATGCACTGTCGTATTACTACGCTGTCAAAGCAAGATGCCGATAGACTGGGTGTTGCGGGATACGATTCCGCCAAGACCTATAAGGTGATAGCCAAGTATTCCCCTAACGTTCAACGCAGCGACATCCTTGCAATATCAAACGCGAACATCCCGGCGCCTTCCGGCAACTACCGCGTTCTATGGCTCAAGGATCAGATAGACGACAAGGGTGCTTTCCACCACACTAGTCTAGTGATCGAGAAGGACGACTAATGGCTCGGCGGGCGGAAATACAACTAGACAAGGTGCAGGTCGATCGCAAGCTACAGATGATGATTCAGCGCTACCCCGATCTTGTTTCTGCTGCCTTGTATACCTCGTCGCTTAATGTCCTGGTACCGGCGATGAGGATGGAAGTCCAGAAGCACAAGAATGTGTTTGAAGGCACGCTGATGCAAGGACTAGGGGCTCGTGCCGCAACAACCCCAAAAAGAAATGCCGTGTCAGTGGATGTTGGAGCGATACAAGTTAAACACGGCATCGCGATTGAAAAGGGGCAGAAACCAGGCAAGTGGCAGGATATGGAGAAGATGCACCGGTGGGTCCGTAAGAAGTTAGGCTTGCAAGGTGCCGCTGCTCAAAGCGCCGCCTTCTTCATCGCCAAGAGCATCTTCAAGAAGGGATCAAAGGCATATCCGTTTGTGATGCCAGCCTTCGACAACAACAAGACTCGACTGGTTCGAGACTTTGCAGGTCGTGTGAGGGCCATTAAGATATGATAGAGAACTTCTACAACGCACTGGCCGACGCCTTACGAGCAGACCCGACACTGGTCACGCTTACGGAGCATACCGTTAGCGACTTTCGGATTGTGCGCGGACCAATCCCGCGAGAAGCAGAATACCCAACGCTAGCGTTTGAAGACCTACAAACAACTCCAACATTCTCCGACGCAGTTACTGCACAGAAGGACACGGTGGTCTCATTACAGGCCGCCTCGAAGGACATAGCGACAGCAGTAAGGATAGCAGACCGTCTCGACGTACTATTGACGAAAGAAACCACAGCACAGAACGTACAGTATTTCAACATAACGAACGCGACAGTAAAGAACAATTGGACGTATTGGCGAAGTCGGGGTAACCCGGTACTAGACGAAGACAAAGACGTATGGGAGGTCACCACTGTGGCAGACTTCTCATGGCACTTAACAAGCCCCTAACACAGGAGATGTCTATATGGCGGGCAATGCCGATAACATTATTCTCGGTGCAGCCGTCGTCCAACTGGATGCTGTTGATGTAGGTTACACTACCGGCCCCACCACGATTCGTTACGAACCCACCTGGGTTGAAATCGAAGCGGAACAGGCCGTTGGCGTCGTGGCGCGTAAGCGATCCAACGAACGTATGTTCGTTACCACTACGCTGCTCGAAGCCACCCTTGAGAACATTCGTATTGCGTTCAACTATCCGGCAGCCTTGCTGGTCGGCAGCACGTTGACGCTTGGCTACAACAGTAGCTGCGTTGTTCAAGAGAATGCGATGGTGCTCATCACGGTCGGTCCCAATTGTGCAGCGCGTACCATCACCTTCCCGACGGTTGTTGCCGTTGGCGAGAAGGAATACGCGATGTCCAAGGAAGACCCGGTCCAGTTTGAAGTCGAGTTTGAAGTCCTCAAGGCCGCTGATGGTAGCTTCGGCACCATGGTTGACGCCTAAACACTAACGTGCAACCATTGCACATGACAAGGAGCCTTATTACATGGCACACGACCTATTGATCGAAAGTGCGAGCGTAGCGGTTGCTATCACTAGCGGCACCACGTATCGTTTCACCCTTAGTGATACCTGCATGTGGTTCACTACGCCGAAGATGATTCGTTCGGTGCTTTGGGATGCTGTTGGCCTGTTCCTTAATGCCAACTCCGCCCAGCTCACCACGAATGGCGACGGCGACCTGCTGACCAACTGGGACAAGAGTTCTGGCGACGTGTCCAAGTCGATTGAGGACATTGATCAGACCTTCAACGGCAAGTACCTCGAACTCACGTTGACTGCCAACACCAGCATTGTCATCACGACTCCGCTGACGCCGACGCCTCCGTTCTACGAGGTCTAAACTACCACCGTCACTCGCGTTTGCTAGTGACACAGAAAGGAACTGTTAAGTACGATGGACGAACCTGTAAACGATAACCAACCGTTCAGAACAAAAGACCTAAACCAAGCGGCGTTCATTTGGTGCCAGCCAGGCGCCCGCCTTGTAGACGCCAGCGGTGTGTCTACAAATCGCGGGAAGGGCACAAGCATTTACTTCCTATTCGAGCTGGATATGTCGGCCGAAGAACTGCAAGCGTTGCAGATGAAGTATGCGAACGGCGAGACAACGGTCGAGCCACAAATGTTTGTGTCGAAGCAGAATAACCTGCGCGACCTACTGCACAACAGTCTTGGTATTGCCAACAGACGAGAGGAAAGCAAGTAATGGCTAGAACCGAAACCGAACGAGAACTCAATACCGGTATCGAAGTAGACACGAAGCATCTAGGTAAGGTCACCGTAAGGGAGTTATCCCTTGAGTCCGTGCTTAGTATTGCGAAGGAAATCGGACTGCTGCTTAGCAAGGTTGATCTGTCTGATGCGACGTCCCTGTCCTCGCTCGCCGCGATTGCGAGTGAACCAGCGACGATGTCCGCCTTGAAGAAATTGGCGGTATCGTCGACCGGGAAGAAGGAGTCCGACTTTGCCAAGCTACCGCCAGCAGACTGGATGCGAATCATGGTCGCCTTGAAGGAAGTTACCGACTTCGAGGAGATGAAGGAGCTTTTTTTCCAGCTCGTGTCGATGGAGGCACTCCAAACCGAGGGCTAACAAAGTCCGAAGTAAAAGACGCGCCAAAGGCCGCCCACGGCGCGATTAGCCGCCTGATAGACTCCTTTGCGCACGAGTACAGTTGGACGCCAGAAGGGATACTGCGGCAGACGCTTTTCCAAACGAATCGTCGATCGGAACAGATACGCCTGCGCCAAGCGAACGACCGCAAGACACTGGCCAACATGATTCGGGCAGCTTATGGAGCGGAACAAAAAGACTTCAAGCGGCTCCTCGATTCATACGACGGTGAAAAGCCACAGCCAAAAGGCCGAGCCACAAAGAGTGAGGGACCGCAAACCTTACCTGGGATGAACAGAAGGGTAGAGTAGTATGGCTGTCAATCTCGGCGAAGCCGTCATCAAAATCACTGCGAAGCTGGACGGCCTCGTGTCAGGGGTCAACCAAGCAAAAGGCGTGATGTCGAAGTTCGCTTCGTCACTGCGTGGCATTGGTGCGGCGATGCAGCAAATTGGGTTCATCGCCACCGCAATGGGCGCAGCTATTGTAGCTGCTTTTGTTGCTGGGGCGAAGGCCGGTGCAATCTTCGAGGACCAACTGATCCGCGTGCAGGCGACAATGCGCGGAACACAGGAGGAATATAGGAAGGTTACAGAAGCCGCCTTTGAGATGGGGCGTACTACCATCTTCACTGCGCAAGAAGCCGCAGACGGTCTCCTGATCCTAGCTAGAGCTGGCCTCGATGCAGAGCAGTCCATCGCCGCCCTCCGACCCGTCCTTGAGTTCGCGCTTGCTGGCGCGATTGATGTAGGTACAGCAGCAACTGTCCTTGTCGACATAGCAAGGCAGTTCAACCTACCTCTTGATGATATTCGCACTGTAGGCGACGCGTTGGTGGCTGCTGCAAACAATGCCACAACCACACTCACGCTGCTCCAAGAAGGCTTCAAGTTCGTTGGTGCTACCGCGTCCGCTCTTGGCCAAACCCTCAAGGGAACAGCAGCCGCCCTCTCCACGTTGAACGAGCTCGGTTTGAAGGGCACGCTTGGCGGCACCGCCCTTAACCGAGTGTTCATTGAACTCATCAAGAAGGGTGACAAACTCGCCGAGGCGTTGCAGATCGACGCCGCACTACTAGACCCAACCAAGCGACAGCTTGTAGACATAATCCGCACCATTTCAGAGGCGGGGGCGACCGCCACAATCTTCTTCGACATCTTCGAGGTGCGGGGTGCTAGAGCGTTTGCCGCATTGGCCTCACCGGCGGGCGTCGCCAAGTTCGAGACGCTTGCAAACGAAGTCATGCCGAACGCGACTCGCGCGCTCGCGGAGTTCGCCGCGACGATGGAAACGTCCGTCATCGCGCAGTTGAAGCTGCTGCGTTCGCAGTTTGTGGCTTTCCAGCAGACGATCTTCCAGTTGGTCAACAGTGAGTTCCGAGACCTCATTATGGGTCTTCGGGAGGTCATATCCAACACGATCGACTGGATCAAAGCGAATCCGCAGGCCGCACGCAGTATCATTAAGATCACTGCGGCGACCGGCGCGCTACTTGCAGTGCTTGGGCCAGTCGCAGTTGTGTTGGGGGGCATTGCTGTCGCCTTAGCTAGTGTCATTGGTTCTTTGACCGCCGCTTCAGCCGCCATGACAGCGGCATCTGCGGCAGCCGCGACAGCCGCCGCTGCCACAACTACAGCGGCCACTGCGGCTGCCGCTGCTGCTACCGCCGCAGGCACAGCTACGGCTGGCGCCGCCGCAGCTACTACAGTCGCTGCCACAAACGCAACCCTCCTATCCGCGATACTTGCCAAACTCGCCGCCGCGTGGGGCGCTATCCAAGGGGCGGCGGCCGGCGCGTCTGGAGCTGTAGGTGGGTTTGCATCATTGGCGGCGCTTGTAGTAGTGGCTGCAACCGCCATCGTTGGCCTTGGTATAGCCTTTGTGCGAAGTTGGCAGGAGATAAAAAATGCAGCCTCCTCTGCATTCGCGGCACTGAAGCCGATCCTAACCTTCTTGTGGGTAACTGTTAGAGAGCTTACGCTATTGTTTGCCCGCATACTCACACCAGTCGTGAAGGTGCTGGCAGGCGCGGTTGGAGTGCTCTTCAAAATCCTCAAGCCCCTTGTGCAGGTAATTTTTATCCCTCTCACGGCGGCTGTTGTTGCGCTAAGCACGGGGATAAACTGGCTGTTAGACGCGGTCGGGTGGTTGTTCAAAACGCTCGGGACCAGTCTCAGGCTATTAGTGGAGTGGGCTAAGAGCACCACTTTGGTCAAGAAAACAATCAGTGGGCTTGGCATCGCTATAGGCTGGCTCATAGACAAGGTCGTTGTCCTGTGGGAAGCGATCAAAGATGCAGGGGCTGCAATAGTACGCTTTGGTAAGTGGATTGCGGATGTTACCGGCCTTACAAAGCTAGCGCAGAACATAAACGAAGTCACCGCCGCACTCGAAGAACTCGATAGGGTAGAAGCGGAGGGTGCCGACAAGCGCGCTGAGCGAATAAACGAAGCTGTAGCCCTGATCCGCAAGCAAATAGAAGAGACAGGAAAAAACGCGGCACTGCTCCAAGACTTCGCTGACAACGATAAGAAGCTAACCGCAGACCAGTTAAAACGAGTTATTGAGCTACGTAAGGCTCGAATAGCATCGTCAGATGCGCTAGTAGAAGAGTTCACAAATCTTCGCTCTCTTCAGCGTGTGCTTAAACGAGATGCCGAGAATACGGCTCGATCAACTACCGCAAGGGAAGAGTCAAGAGAGCAGTTCAAGGCGATCACAGCCGAGCTTCTCAGACTCAAGAAGGTCATAGACGATTACGCTGCCGCAGAGGACGCTGCCGCGAAAGCGACTGGCCACTCTATCCAGCAGTCGGAGAGAAAACTCGACATTCTGACACAAGAAGAGCGTGAGATTCGTCGCATCAACGCTCTCATCAGTCAAAGTAAAAACAACGCCGCCGATGCCGCCAAGGTTGACAGGGAATGGCGAACCAGAAATCTCTCGGACCTCCAGAAAGAAGTCGCCTTGCTACGTGAAAAGCAGCGGGCGAACATTGTCCTACTTGAACAATCCATTGCAGGCGCTCGTGCTGGGGCAGCCAAACTCAAGGCTACCGCAGATGCCCCAGGCACTACAATTGAAGATCGGGAACGTAGCCTAAAATCTGCCGTGTTGCTCGAAAATCTCGCAAACAAACACGAACAAACCCTCGTTGACATGCGCGCTAACCTCTCAGAAGCTATCCTTAAAGACTTCCGAGAGAGAAACATGGAGATGGAGGAGAATCAGGCGCAGTTCAATCGCGATATCCTCCGTGAACAGGCAGAGGCCGCCGGTGACTCCCTAGCTATTGCGAAGCTCGATGCCGACGAAAAACTCGCCGAGCGCAAGAAGTTCTTCAGTGAGAACCTTGTTGAGCAGGCCGACTACATCAAAGAACAGTTGAAGTTGGATGACGAAGCCCGCGAAGATAACTTGGAGGCGGAAAAAGTATACCAAGATGCGTTGTGGGCCTCCATCCAGAAGCGTCAAATACCCACAGCCAAGCGACCCACGCCCTTACAGTTAAGTCCCACAGACCGCGCTGAGTTAGAGCGGGCGCGCGACAATATCGCTAAGCAGCTTCAAGAGGGCCTTGCCGCCGCAGTCAAGCTGCATGACTTGGAGATAGATTTAGCGAAGGACGAGATAAGCAACACAAGTGCCGCTAGAAGGCAGGCCCTTGATGACAGGATCAAGGGCAGCGAGTCGGCTCTGAAGAAACTCCTCGGAGACGAGGTCACTGCTGTCGAAATCAAGTTCGAGAAGCAGTTGGAATCCGCCACTAGGTACTACGCCTCGCTGCGTAAGTTAAGCATCAACCAAACAGACGTGGCCATTGCTGACCTAAACCGCCGGGAAGCCGCCGAAACAAATCTGCGAAACCAACGGTTCGCCAAAGAGAAAGCCAACGCCGAAAAGGCCCGCAAGGCGAGACAGGGTCGAGAGAAGAAGTCCCTCGAACGCGCCGCCAAGAAGGTGAAGAAGGCAGAGGCAAGTGTACGCCAAGAGGTTGAGAAAAGACTTCTCACAGAGCAGGAGATTGCCCAACTCGAAGACCGTCGAGAAGGCGTTCTGCGTAGTATCAGTAGAGAGGTGCAAAAGGAGCTAACGCTACAAGAGGCCCTGAATGCGGCCAAGAAGCGAGGCGCGGAGGCCGACGAACTCGCAAGGCGAACAGCAGCCCTAGAACGGCAGCGGCAAGCCGTCAAGATGCTCCAAGGTGACTTGGAAGGCGTCAACAAAATACTGGCGTCAGGTGAAACCATCACCGAGCGCACTACGCGAGAGTTCCGAGAGCAGGTCGAGGGCCAGTCGAAGATCAGCCAGATTCTCAAGGATCAAGTCGACACCTACGCTGAGTACCTCGAACTCCGACGCTTCGAGAAGACGCTGCGAGCAGAGGCCCAACGCGACTTACAGCGTGCAGTGAAACTTAGCACCGCTCTTCAGCGAGCACTAGCGGAGGGTGATTTCGATCAAGCGGAACGCCTCCGAGCGGCGATCGACCTCAGAACAGCTTTCCTCAAACAAGACGTTCAGGCGCTCGGTACCGATGCCCCGACTCTCCTTGACAACCTTTCCGTATCAGACGAAGACGTAGCGGACGCGAAAGCAAAGATCGCCGCAGTCGAAAAAACGACAGCGCGCTTGACACAAGCCGTTGCTTTTGGTATAAAGACTGTTAGGGACTCGGTGATCGGAACCACCTCTAGTCTGTTGGACCTAGTACCGACGCTGTCCAAGTTCGCCGACAGGGTCGGGATAACCGGCCAAGACGCCGGTAAGTCGTTTGCTGACGGGTTCTTAGGCGCGCTACGCAAGATGGCCGTAGAAGTATCGAAGGTGATGTCGAGCGTCAAGGAGAAGGTTGGCGCCTCCGCCGAAGCAAGCAACGCACTGACTAACCGACTTGACGCCACTGTTCGTGCTATTCGGAACGCGAAGAACACAGTCTCTGCCGAACTGCAAGGGGCGACGAAGTTCAGCGTGGCGAACGTGGCTGGGGGTATTGGGGCCATGGCACCCGTGCAGCCGGTTGCAGCAACAGTAAGCGCTGCCACAACAATATATAACGGCAGCGACATAACCGACAACAGTCGCATAGAGATCACCGTCAATACCGTAATGGATCAGCAGGAACTGGTCCGAAAAGTGGAACAAATGTTCCGTAGGCGCAAGCTGGCCGCAGGACTCTAACCAATGCCATACCAAACCACATTAGACGGAACGGCCCTTCCAACACAGTTCAGCTACAAGCCAGCCACCCCAATCAAGCGGACCAACGTCAAGCAGACCGTGAATGCGGTTGTGATACAGACCGCCAGCGAGATTGTTCCCGGCGACTCAATCATCGCTTGGGAGTGTCCGCATTGCTGCTTCGACGAGTGGCAGTTCTTTCTAGGGAAAGCGAACCAAAACACAAATCCAACGATGCCCTTCGTAGGCTATTGGGGCGACTCATTCACTGTGAAGTTCCATGTGTTCGACAAGCCCGAGACGGAAGGCAAGCTGTTCAGCTTGAGTGGCTCGTTTCAGATAGTGGAACTTGTCAGTTGGTCCGCATGACGGATAATCAATGACTTACGACGACCAGCTAGTTTACACGTACCCATACTCACCGACGGTTCCCGCCGTCTTCAATGACGTTGTGCTTGCAACGCCGGAGTTGGTGTCTCCAGCAGACCAAGCCGTGATATGCGCACGCGCTGGAGACACAGTCACACTTGAATGGTCGGCGATTATAGGCGCCGACTTCTACGTCATACAGTACAGTCGAAACGGCGAGTTCTCTGGCCCATCTCTTAGGGCGTCTGAAGTAGCTGCACCAACGACGCAACTCGTCCTAACGGTAGGGCCGGAAATCAAGTATGGGTCTGAATACTACTGGCGTGTGATGGCATATAGTACGACGGGTGGCGCGAGCCCCATGTCAAAGCAGCGACAGTTCACGGTGCAGTGCCGCAGTGGCGGGGAAGACTCCGACGCCGCCGCCGACATTTGTGAATCGGTAGACCTGTCAATGTCGGCCCCCTCCAGCGCCAATTGTGGGGATCGGGTAGAGGCCACGTTAAGCTACTCCACACCTCCTGGGTACACCATCGACAATGTTCAGTGGGACATTGACTACGACGGCATCCTACTGATCGACGAGCGATCAGCAACAAGCATCTCTTTCTACACGGAATCCTGTGGCTCAAAAGACGTCACACTGGTCATCACTGCTAGTGTGACCACCTCGTTCGGGAGTCTATCGGACACGTGCGAAGTTAGTGATACTGTGTTCATACGATGTGAAGACCCCCTTGGCGACGCGACATACATTGAAGACCTGAACCCATGCTACCCGTACGCCGGATACGGCTACCTCGTCGACCCTTACGATCTGCCTGACCCGAAGGTGCCGTCGCAGTACATGATCTCTAGCATGGTCTCCAAGCAGGTGTACACTGCGCCAGAGTATCACTACTACAACTTCTATGACGACCAGGCAGGGAGCTATGTCAGCGGCTACGAGTATTGCGACGGGTACTACTTCTCGCAACAATTGCCGATTATCAACTACATCGACTGGGAGTCGGCTCAAACCAAGCAGATTGGTCAATCCGTTAGCAATTTGTATTGGGACTTACAAGCCACGATCGGGACGCTCCCAACTGACGTCCTTACGTCTGTCATCCAACTGAATTGGGAAACTGACTATTGGAACTCTACCTACTCGTTCAACGACAATGGCTGCTCCACGCAGGGACTCCTGCTTGACACGGTCACAGTAGATTCCGCCGCGAACACACAAGCGATGCCCCCAATCTACGCCACGAATTGTCTTCAGTGGCGGGAGTACGAGATGCCAGGTGGCGGGTACGCGCCAGTCATAGGCATCAACACAACCGCTACCGGTTACGCCTACCTAGACACAACCCTGAGAAAAAGTATTAGCGGGTATGGCATTTTCAACACCGCCATGGGTCTACACACATACCACACCAACGTCGTGTATGGCTATAGCGATTGCGGGGTACTTAGCGAACTATACACAGAGCCAGCAGACTACACCATCGAGAACATCTTCCAGGTTGGCCAGTGCTTGAGAACAACTGCGGGTGAAAACCCCACGTTATATTTTGATACCGCTATCGAGGGCTCGCTTCATTTCACAAGTATGTATGACGTTGACCTATACATCACAGGAACCGACCTGTTTCTGTCGTGGACAACAGCGCATTGGGTTTCTATGCGCAACAACTGTCTTGTGGTCGTATATTCAGGCCCAACCCACTACACCCACGATTACAAGGCACTAAGCCTCTATGAATGCCCCTGAAATACCTGAGATTACACCTGAAGAGATGCCCGCTAAGACGATTGCCAACCTAATGGCGGTCGTCAGTGCGGTTGCGTACGGGAAGAAGGTCAGCGCAGATCGAATGAGGGCTAGACTAGCTGTTTGCCTCACGTGCGACCGAGTCCGTAAAGACGGCGAGAAGTTCAGATGTGGAATATGTGGGTGTAAGCTATCCGCACCCAAGGGTATTGCCGACGTGCGCAAGCGCGATCTAATCAACCTGGTCCTGTACGAAGAAACCCCGATGTACTCGTGTAAGCATCACGAGGGTAGCAAATGGAAGAAGGCTGGCGTATGAACCACTTCCGCTACAAGAGGTACACTGACGCAGCAGTCGATATGTCCGATGCCGATCTTGCGGAGCAGCTTGTGGCGCACAAGCATAGCTACGAGGCGCTTCAACCGGAGACCGATTTCATTCAACACGAGTTGTCTATGTTCAAGGGCAAAGCGGTCGTGTTGGACTTCGGGTGTGGAGTTGGCCGCAACTCGGTTGGCTTACGAGACCACGACGAAGATTGGGTTGTTGTCGGGTATGACTCTCGTGCCATGTTGGATAGGTCAAAAGGATACATCACAGACAACACACGCATTCTTAGTGTGTCGGACTGGGGTCTTCTGAAGAGGCAAGAGTTCGACTTTGTGCTCGCGTGGACAGTGTTCCAACACATCGAAGCAGATGAGATCGACCAGTACGCACGAGACTTGCTGCCAATGACGCCCTATCTCTGTCTCTTCGGTCGGTGGTGGGCCGACGATACTACTCCACCAACCAAGAGCATCAACGTGTTCAGCATCTTTGAGAGGTACTGGAACCTCGACAATGACGTAGACACAACGAACGTAAGTGGCGAAGACCACCTCTATGCGAGGTACGTTCCGAAGTGACCAAGAGAGGGCGCCTTTAGTGGAGAACTTGGTCCCAAGGATTGTCGGCGGTATAGGCGACGCGCTGCTAATGCTAGATGGAGCGCTAGCTGTTGGTGAGGTGGTTGTCCACTCGCACTGTAAAGGACTCCCAGCCCTCATTGGGGAGTTCGGAGTAACCGTACGCGAGTTTGTGCCTTACAGCACCCCTCGGGCGATTCCTACATACGATGGCCCAACGTTAGAGCACGTCACGTGGCCAATGTGGACGTTGCCAGAGCATATCGACCCACGTTGGGCTCGGATCACGCACGGGCTTGAACGACCCACCGTCGCCATACAACCGTTTGGATCGCCCTACTCGAAAGTTGGCCATTCGGGACAGGGGCGCCCGACAAAGACGATTCTGGACGCGCCGCTGAATCACGCTGTCGAGGCGCTGAATAACCAGTACGACGTGCTGATTGTGTGCTCACCCGACGAGGCCGCCCAATTGACAATAGAGCCTCCTCACGTTATACTAGACGGGTCGCTGCTCGCTAACATGGAGGCTATTTGGGATTGTGACGCTTTTATCGGTATCGACTCCTGCGGGAAGACAATGGCAGCGATACACGAGATTCCAACCTTTGTGCTGATGGGCGACTTCCCCGACGGCCTTAGAGACAAAGTATTCGTTAAACCGTATGTAGACGCCGGTGTCATGCAAACGCAGAGATTCTGGCGGATGAAGAACAGACACACGAGATTTGCACTGGAGTATTTACTTGAAGATTGCACTAATCTGTGACAGCATCAACACCCCTAGCGGGTTTGGCACACAGGCCAAGATTCTCGCAAACGGCCTTGCGGCACGCGGGCATGAAATCCACGTCCTAGGGGCCGTCCGTCCCCCCGACAGTGAAGAAACCGCAGGTATCACCGAGTGGTTTGCGGATACGATGGACCTGGACGCCATTGACAATCTAGTCTTCCGCATTGAGCCGGACGCATGTGTAGCGTTCAGCTATCACCACGCGCTCGGCAATCTAATGCGCAGTCGGTCTATGCCACAGAACTGCCCCACGTTCTTGTGGCTTCCTTGGGAGGGCGCGACTCTTCCGGCTGGCGCGGCTGATATGTTCGCCGACTTCCCCGCAGAGAACATTGTCCACATCTCAAACTACAGTCGCAAGTTGTGGGAAGACGCTGGGATCGTTGGCGGTCCGACCGTTTATCACGCCATCGACCAAGACGTGTTCAAGCCAGTGTCAGACGGCGAATTAGTTGCGTTGCGTGAGAAGTGGTCAGAGAAACTCGGCAAGGTCATCACAAACGGTAAGATCATCGTCGCGGTTGACCGTAACCACGTGCGCAAGCGGTGGGACAAAATCTTCGACTACGTTAGACGCCTGCACGACGCGGGTCATCCAGTGCAGTTGATTGCAAACACACCCAAGGGTGGTAGCGGTCCCATGGGCTACGATCTGCCTAATCTGGCTGACATTTTCGGTGTGAGCGAACACGTCATCTTCACAGACTTCGATTGGCAGAAGTACATCCCAACAACCGACATCGCAGAGTTGTATCAGATGTCGGACTTCCGTGTGTCCATGAGTGCGGGAGAAGGATTTGGGCTGCCTACCGCCGAAAGTATGGCGTGCGGATGCCCGAACATCGTGCCAGACCACACAGCCTTCACCGAGGTTTTGGGTCCGCTAGAGGCCAGTCTAATCCCCGTTGCGGGGAATGTGTCCTTATTCGACGCACAATTCGGTGACGCGAGTGTTGTTGGCGCGGTTGATAGGACAATCGAGCTAATCAATGACCACGTACGTTACACGTCGCTCCGCCTCCACAGCATTGATAGGGCTAGGAGGTTCGATCCAGAAGCGATGGTCAACGAGTGGGAGGGTCGACTGAAGACCGCAGACCCCGTGCGAGGGACCAAGTATCGCTACGGCTGGTTCAATCAACGCAACGAGCACAACGCACGTGCGGTGGCCTCCAACGTGTGCCGCCGCATTGACCCCCACGCCTCCGTGAAGGTGTTCGGATCGTATTTAGGGGACATCGTTGACGTGCTGTGCTATTCCGGCCTGCGTGTACTCGGGTTCGACACCAACAGAGACGCCATTGAAAACAGCACACCCCACAGCAAGAAGTGGACACAGCACGTCGACTCTTACTTGTTCCCAACGCAACTCACTGCCGTGGCTGTGATGTGGGACTGCCTTGAACAAGTCCCCGAAGACACGTGGGAAGACTTTGTAGACGCCCTGAGACGGTCTCCGTGGGTGGTTGTCAAGAATCAATCGCCTCGAATGTTCGGCACGAAGCCAGCGGATGCCCAGAAGTTCACAGCCGTCATGGGTGAAAAGGGAATGCACCGCCGCGTCGACATCGAGAACATGGTAGCGTCCTCTATGAATATCCCGATGCTGCCTTTCCAAGTGTGGCACAGTACGAGCGCCGAACAGGTGCCGGAAGGATTCAGATGACCTTCGTACCCGAAACCGGAGACATGGCTTCATGGAACGCCAATCTGACCATGGACGGCGGCCCGACTGCGGACATCGTTCTGATGAACACCGCAGAGAAGTACGCCGTAGCCGACCTCGAATGGCAGCAGATCGAGTTGTGGTATGACATTGACGGCGTAGTGCGCAAGTGGTTCCACGGTATCATCCAAAACGCGCAGCCCACGTTCGGGGCTAACGGGGAAGAGCAGATCGCATTACAGTGTGTGTCGTTCTTCGGAACACTAGATAAGAAGCCTGCGTTTACGAAGGAGTTCGACGCCGCTAATGCGCAGACGGTGCTAGAAGCCTTGGCGTCGACGTACGGCAGTATTTCAGCAGCGTTCGCAGACTTCTCCACTGCGGACAAGTCCGGGTCTGGTTTTGAGTGGACGCGCATCATCATTGTCGAGAACAGCATATCCGAGGCGATGCGGCTTGTTGCGCAGGCCAATATGCAAGAGTTGTTCGTCCGCACAGACGGCGTCATCACGTCTGAAGACTACACGACCGTCGCAGCAGCCGCCTTCGACATAGACGACAAGTACGTCATGCAGGCGTCTTCTGCGTCCAATAGCGACGACCCCTACTCACGTGTGCGCGTTCGGGGCGGGTGGGAAGATCAGAGTGACCCCGCTTCGGCGGTCGTCCTGTTCACAGATAACGTCCAGTTCTACTTTAGCCAGCAATCAAGTGGCGCTACTATGGACATTACCTTCGCGTCAGCTCAACCAGACAGCGTGTGGCAGAGCGCCGAGTACACCAGCACAACGGTAGGCGTGACGCCTACGTTCGTGAACATGCACGCTACGTATCCAAACACAGCAACTATCGGATTCACGTTCACTCCAGCGCTTGCGGCAGGTGAGCACTTCATCAATCTAACCGTTACCGGCAACAAGGAACGCGCCTCACAAACCGAGTCGCTCGGTATTGGGCTCCGGCCGAACCCGAAGCCGGTGAATGCCCACATCATTGGTTCAGTTGGTGCCATAGCCCGTCCAGTGACCCGGATAGCCCAGTTCGTTGTACGGTCCCAACTATCGTCTGTAGAGCCGGAGATTGACCGTATTGACATCGAGGTGTCAGATACCACGCTCGCTGACAAGTTCGGTGTACGATGGAAAGACATCGACAACACGTACATCTTGAGCGAAGCCATTGCGACACTAATCGGTAACCGAGCGCTTCTAGAGTACAAGCAAGCGGAGACTACGTGGAAAGTACGTGTCGCATACGTGCCGTCCACGATAACCGAGATCGAACTGAACCGTCGGGTGAGGTTTTATCCCCCAAACAGCACAAATCAGGTCGATGGGGTTGTCAGAGCAATCAGTATCGGGTATAATGCCCAGACTGCCGACGCGACTATGGAGCTTGACGTTGAGCAGTTCTACGTAGCCCCGTAACACAACCAAGGAATACCCGATGGCCATTAGCGATTCAGGACTCACGGAAATCGCGAAGTACTATCACGCCGCATGCGACAGGTCGGAGGACTGGGAAGATGCGACGGAACTGACGCACGAGACGTACGTGGCAATCGTTGCGCGACACCTGCGTGTGTGGGAGTCTTTGGGGTACGCGGTGTATAAGCCACACAAATGTGAGGAGTGTGGCGGCACGAATCTACAACATTCCACCGCGACGTTCTATGGGAGTAATATCAACAACGCCACGTGTGTGGATTGTGGGTGCAAGACAGTTGGATTGGGGATGCCTGTTGAATGCTGAAGCTACCGCCCGCACTGATAGCCTCTAGCACATGGTTGCACACATCGAATGATGCGATCATCTGCTACTTGACAATGCGTCTTGAGGCCCAACTAGGACAGACGCGCGACGCTAAGTATGCGAAAAGCCTCTCACAGTTAGTGTCCAGCACGTCACGAGCCGACCTCGCTGAGAAACTCGGGCTCCCAGAGCCGACAGTGGCGCGTGTGCAGACCGAATTGGTGAGGCGCCAGTGGATGACTACGCATGAGCACGGATACCAACTCGGGGAAATCAAAGACCAGCAGTTGATATGGTACGCCGAGCAAACTCCAGAGGCGAAGGTCGCCGAACCAAAGGTGCCAGTGCTGGAACAGATCGAGGCCGACACGGAACACCTGACCGGCAAGGATTCGACGCAGGGAAAGAGCCGCGTCAATCTAGCAGAGAGACTCGCGTCGCTCGCCTTGTCCGACTTCAAGCCGAAGGAAACACGACCGAAGGACATAAGGCTATTGTTCCTAAGTCTGTACAAAGAGAAGTACGGAGAGGACGCACCGCTGATATCAGAACGAGCGGCCAATCCGTACGCCATGACACACTCGTACATTGCCAGGGCCGTCAAGTGGGCGAACAACAGTGGTGATAAGACGGCAGCAGCCGTGACCTTCCTGTTTGAGCACTGGGACGATATTCGCGAGATCATGCGGCTAGACGGCAGGGAGTCCTTCCACCTGATGGGGTCGAGTAAGATATGGCCCCGCATCTTGGTGTACGTGCAAGAAGGTCTACCAGCGCCACAACAACGGTCGGACGCAGTGACAAACCGTGCCGAAACTTCAGACCCCGTGTCTAGTGTAGGATGGTGAACAATGCCAATTCCAAAGCCCCATGAAAGCGAAGACCAAAACCGGTATGTATCACGTTGCATTCAGATGCTTCGTGGCGAAGGAAAGCCACGCGAGCAAGCGGCGGCGATCTGCCATACCGCTTGGCGGGAACGATTACAGAAGAACCTGCTCGACGACCTAGGCGCCGTCCGCAAACAATGTGAGGATATGAATGCCGACGCATCTGACCAAAGAACACATGGAACGGATGAGGATTCCTAGACTGCATCACGCTTGCACCTTGCAGGCGATCCCAGACACCTGCCAGCACAAAGCGCACGTACTAAGTTACATCGACGCACTAGGTGACAATCTTCGCGATGGTGTGGGGCTTATGTTGTTTGGGGACTACTCGTCTGGCAAGTCCGGCCTCGGTAGCATCCTCTTGAAAGCAGCGGCGAGTTCTGGTAGAATAGGACTATGGATTGCTGCATCGAGGATACCCGGCTACTACATCAATGGCGACGTGTTCGACGAGCACCACACGATGATCGAGCGCGCTGTCGCTGCGCCACTGCTGATGATAGACGAGGTGATCCTGTTCGGGGACAAGCGGGACTGGCATCTTGAGCGCCTTGTGCGGGACAGGATCGGGTTACAGCGTGCTACGATAGTGACCACGAACCTCTCCCCAGCGAAGTTCAAGAATCACTACTCGGCCTTGGCTGCGGTGATGCAAGAGGCAATAATCCCAATTCACGTAGACGGACACGATTTCCGGGCAGACATCAAAGAGCGACTCCAAGGGAAGTTTGAGGCGAGCTAGTACACAGGAAACACAGTGATGGAACTGACGGACGAACAGATTTGGGATATCGTCAAAGCAACATTCACACGAGCGAGAGCAGGGAAGTGGTATGATGTAAGTCGCGACGATCAACTAGCTTGGTTTGATGATACGAGAGACACGCTCGACGCGATTTCATTAGACCTAGGCTACACCATCACGCAGCCCGAGGATACGAATGGATAATCTAGGCCGCAGACTCATCAAGGCCATGATTGCCGCCGAAGACCTCGCGGGGCTCAAGCGGCACCAGATCAGCCGTGACGACCTGCTTGAAGAAGCCCGTGCGGCACTCGACTTCGTGACGAACTTCGTGTTCGAGCACGGCGAGTATCCCTCTGTGTCAGTGGTGGAGGAGAACATCCGTGTGCCACTACCTGCTGACACCGATGCCTTTGACTACATAGCGGATAAGGTCCGCAAGCGGTCATTGGCGGGAAAGCTAGAGAAGACGCTAGAAGCCACTATTACCAAGATAGACCAGCGTGACCCCGACGCCGCATTATCGCACCTGATTGACAACGCCTTGGCATTGAAGGCCACGTCGTCGGGGAATCAAGTGATGAGCTACCGCGAAACGGGTTACGACCGCATCGGTGCCTACGAGGACGCGAAGGCCAACTCGGGTATCATTGGCATTACCACGCCGTGGGACACCATCAACCGCAATACGCAGGGATGGGTCAATGGCAGCTTGAATGTCATTGCGGCTCTAAGCGGCACGGGAAAAAGCTGGCTCATGTGCATGCTCGCAGATCACATCGAGCGAATCGTTGGAAAGCAAGTGCTGTTTGTGACAATGGAGATGTCTGCTGCACGCATGGCCCGCCGCATTGACGCCGTGCGATACAAGATTCCATTCGGCACACTGCGGGATGTGGAGATGGACTCCGACACTGAATCGCGATGGCGAACGGAACTCGCGGCCCTTCGCGGGGACACACCGACAGACATCCTTATAGCAGACAAGAAGCTCGTAGAGACTGTGGCGGATGTATCAGCACTGGTACACGAGCACAAGCCAGATGTCGTACTCCTTGACGGCGGGTATCGCCTTGAGGATCGCACCAGCACTGGCAACTGGGACAAGACTGTCAAGGTCGTCAATGGCCTACAAGTGGCAGCAGAGCACACCGACATCCCGTGGGTCGTTACCACCCAGTTCGGTGACAGCAACGAGACAGGGAAGTCCAAGAAGGACGAGAACCACGTTCGCGGGTGGAACGTGCGATACGGCAAGGAATGGCTCATCAATCCCGATGTGCTACTGGGGCTATACCAAGACGACGACCTGCGACTCGTGCATCGGAGTGAGCTACACACTATCAAGGTGCGGGACGCCGACAAGATCAAGCCAAAGTGCTACATCGAGTGGGATATGGACACCATGTCCTTTGACGAATGCGAAGGTGAGGATCACACGAGTAGCTACGATGAAGACGACGAGATATCATTCTAAGTGAACAAACGTAACCTCAACTTGATACTCCGTCAACTCGGCGACGCTGATCCAGAGTGGAGATCAGAGCAGCAGGTGTCGATATGCTGCCCGCTAGCCCCGTGGACGCATCACAGCGGTCAGGACAGTAATCCGAGCTTGAGCCTCAAGTACGGGGGC
>Ga0207997_1000238_pt1 | contig 27485 bp, 56 predicted proteins | sample AntAceMetag02UKN_FD_184777 | JGI IMG/M metagenome (GOLD analysis project Ga0207997, IMG submission 184777) | Saline lake microbial communities from Ace Lake, Antarctica - Antarctic Ace Lake Metagenome 02UKN (SPAdes) (version 2) | ecosystem: Environmental > Aquatic > Non-marine Saline and... | reverse complement strand
TCTTTCAATAATGGGATTAACTTTTCTAAACTGATCCCAGCCCCTACAATTAATGCTGGCTCTCCTTTATGCTTATTTTGATGATTACGCAAAGAATAGTTCTTTTTATCTCTAACTAATTCTTTTTCGATTTTATCGTAATTAGCATACGAAGCCCACACCCATCTATTGAACCAAGCTCTCAGAACACCAGAATTTCTACTGTCCTGAGATTGCTCGTCTTTTTCACCTTGTTTATACATTGAATTAAGCCTCCACGCTCCATTCGAAAAGCTGTTTCCCTATTGGTTTAGTTAGATCTGCCAATACATGGAATGTCATTGGTATTCCTGCAAAAGCATCTGCCATTGAAATTGCAATATCGGATGCACCAATCTTTTTTGCTCTATGAGCATAAAACTGGACATTTTTCCCATTATCATTAATATGCACAATTCTTAGAGTTGCTTCAAAATCTGCAAGTTGCCCACCTACTCCAAGTCTTGAAACTGTTGCTGTATAATTATACTCAACATGGACTGTGCTAAGATCTGTAATACCAGCTCCTATTCTTTTTAATGATCCACTTGATACCGTTGCTGTAAAATCTGTTCCTTGAGTATATCCATCAGGTGTATTAGACCAATCGGAACTAAATACCATTATCGTTCCAGAAGTGTATCCAGCTTGATCTAAAGTGACACTTGCTGTTCCACTTAATTCATGATCTTCTCTAAATCTTATTACTGTTGATGTTGACTCATCATAGGCAATCGCATTTATAACTGGTGCTGCTGCAAACTCATTTGCTGCATCATAGGTATACCTATTCTGTGCATTTTTAAAGTCATCCAGCATGACATCGACTTCCATCGTTTCCATTGTCTTATGAGACCCTACATTCACCCCTGAATCTTCAAGCGCAAATTGAACAGTCTCTTTATTGTACCGAAAGGTTGCTGCCGATTTTGGAGAGCCTAATCTAACATCTCCCCAGTATATCTCACATGGTCCAATCGGTTTGGTTGCTGCTACCGCTTTACTCATAATAATGCCCTCCTGTAATGTATATCAAACATTACATTTTTGCCGTAGACATTGAACTCATCGTCAAATAAATCTTCCGGCTCACTTACTAATATAGCCCTGAATCCGGTTGTAGTGGTATCAGGGTTTTGATTTAACAACTGTATGATCCTTTTTATAATGTCTTCATATGCATCATCTTTAGTCCATACATTTATTGATAATGTACTATTTGTAATTAGGAAACTAGGATCACTTAATTGATCACTAGTGGTAGAATTTATATTCAATACAGTTTCAGGAAAAGTAGGTTCTACAGGAGGTTTAAACCAATATGTTTGGAATGGTTCTGCCCCTGGCGTACCCATTAAAGCAATATAAGAAGCATCATCAGTTAGCCGTTTTTTTATTGCCAATTTTAAAGCTTTCATTTTATCGCCTTTGCTACAGCAGCACCAAACAATATTATTATTCCTGGTCCCTCTTCAACTAATGCTGGGCCAAAATATGGGAAAGCCCTTCTCTTTGGACCACCTATTTCAATTAGTGTTGCATACTTTTTACTAGCAGTTACTTCACCAGTTATACCATAAGTAAAAGCCTTAACCTTTTCAGCTTTAATTGAGTTAACCAGGCCTGCTGACCACGTATAGAATCGCTCATCCGGATGACTTTTCCTCTGTTCCCGTGAAAGTTGTGAGCCTACAACATGCCTACTCTTTGCGTTTGTCACCACTTTGTTCTGGCTCAACTCCATTGCTGTTATCAAGTTTGCGTCCACGAACGTCTTTACTAACTGCAGGTTTCTGTTCAGCTCTGCTAATCCTTGTACCATTGTACATTTCCTTTAACTTCGATAATGGGTAATTTACATGTTTATAAAAAATGTAATTTTCCCCTCTTTTTTCTGCCATCTCAATATGGCGAAATGTTAATTTCCCCGGTAATCCTTCACTCATCTATTTTCCACCTTCTCAGTGTAAACTTGTTTATGCCCATCATAAGGGCCCACATTCATCACTTCATGATAATCGGTTTCATCCGGTTCGTAAATCCTGTGACCTACTGCCACCGATGAAGTTGCTGGAAAAAACAAAAGGTGAGTGCTTTCAATAACTCTACCTTTTATTTCTTTTTTAAATGCTCCACTCTTAGGAAATATCAATACTGTTGATGTTTCAACAATTGTTGTTGACGACCTGGGATATACTGATGTCGATGTATATAAGGAGGTGGAACTTCTTACTATTACAACTGTTCCACCATCACCGTCATTATTATCTAATAACCCATCAGTATCATCATCCCAACTCATTAAGAACTATCCCCTATATATTCAGATTCATCTTCTCCAAACTCATTAATATCTGTTGCAATTTCACGAATGTCTTCAAACGGTGTTTCACCCTGACCCATAACCTGTAATTTTTCTCTGGATGCTATCAGGCTATCAAGGAAAGAACCTTTACTTACCGATTTATCACCGATTTTATAATTGCCGACATTGCTGGAATCATCCAACAATGCCTCAATTTTGAGATCAATTTTTGCTATAAGCTCGGATGCTGTAGCCATTATGATGCCGGCATTCCCTGTATAACATATCTGTTGCTTACTGCACCACAACCACCATAATAACTGACTTTGTATCTCGCAACAATATCAGCATTAAATGCCTGTTCACTATCTCTTCCTTGCTGTGCAACCTGAAGAGGCCATACCTCAGTATAAACAAACTGCTTTTTGAAGTCCCCATAAAAATAGGCAGTTGCAGCTTTTTTCTGATCAAGAAATGGTGAAGTAAGAGCTTTTGTTCCAGTAAAAATATTTTTTGTCCCAGCAGGAGACTCTGTTAAAACAGCCTGCCCCGAATAACAAATCTTATTTGCGATACTCCCCAAAGCCACTGAAGTAAGTAGAATTTTCGGTGTTATTACTATAGGTAAACCCTGCTCATCTGTAAACTGACCAAATAATGCCATACATGATGCAAGTGAAGTTTCATCTGCAAGTGCTGTCCCATGTAGATTATCTAATGTTCCAGATGAGTAAGGATCATTTGAAGTACTACTATAAAGTTCTGTTGCTGTACCTGCTGGTCTCCATGCTGCTAATACACCAGATTCAGTCAATTCAATAACTGCATTCATGATAGTTTTTTCTCTATCAGATTTAGCAGACTCTCCAATCTGTTGAGCTCTCATTAACATCTGCCCTGTCTGGTCGAATCTTACCATCTCTTCTGTAAGAGAAATAATACGACCTTTTTTGGTATTTTTAATTTTGTGGTATTTCTCAGTGATTGAGCCCTCTTCGTAATCAATACCTTCAAAGACCTCTTTCATCTGATTATCAGCTCCAAAGCCAACAATTGTTTCATCGCTTACAGATGATTTTACAACTGTCACAAGCTGATCACCAACTCCGTATTCCAGATCATAAGCTTCCTGGACTTTTTTACTTATCAATGCACCGGTAATCTTTGGAAAAGCGGAGGAAGCCATTGCTTCTGAAAAGTCTGCTTCTCCAACAATGCGATTACCCAATAGATGATCCTGCCTAAGTGAGGGCTCATCCATTGCCTGCCATAGGGCTTTTAAGGAAAGCTCATCTGTTTTGATTTTTCCCTCATTGATGTTATTAACCATTGCGATGGCGAACCGTTTTTCTCCGCCATTTTTATATAAAGATCTCATGCTATTTCTGTTCATTTTTTACCTCCTAGCTCCCTGTTATATCTTTCTGGAGTGCACCAGCTAAGAATTGAACGAGTACACTGGTCCCTGCAGTGTCAAGATCTTCCGCACAAACAGCCACAACATTAGTTGCCGAATCAAATGCACTGGTGCTGGTATATTTAATCAATGTCTGAGCACCATCTATAGTATACTGCTGACCATATATTTGAGTTGCACTTGCTACTATCATTTCAAAAACTGTTCCATGCCCAATTTCCAGCATTCTAATTTCTGTTGCTGTTAAGTCTGTTGCTGGAGATGCATCCATTGCAATTCCTACGAGATCATCATGATCACTTGACAATGCTGCAGCGCTAACTCTTCCAGATCCATAAGCAATTTGTAGCATGTCTCCCTGTTCGATTGCCACTGTTCCAGTTTTTTTCACTTTTCTGGAGATCTGTGGTCCTCTTCTGTATCGGTATTTATTAGCCATGACTTATACCTCCCACTCATTTGCTGCTGCTATGATTGCTTTATCATAGTCTTCATCACTCAGGGTCTCATCATTAGACTCATCAATATCTGTATGGTCGCCCATCCCGGATACGACTTTCTTTCCAGGTTTTGTTAACGTCTTTCTGTCTTCAATAAGAGCCTTCATAGCATCCTCATCTTTTGCTTCAGAAAGTGTATCTCTGAAAATCGGAGTAACAAGAGCTTCATCAATTTTACTTTCTTTCAAAAGTTTATCAACGGTCTCTTTCTTTTTTGCAGCTGCTTCAATAACTTCAAACTCATCAACTTTCAGTCCCAGAGCTTTTTTACTTTCAGTCAATTCAGCAATCTGCTTTTTCAAACTATCAACTTCATCTTTGCTTGATAGATTGTCCTGAACTTTCTTTTCAATAGCCTCTATCATATCAGGCCGACTTTCAAGGAGTTCATTTAATGTAAGATCTTTTAAATCCATACTTTCCTCTTCATCATTTGAATTTCCAGATTCAAACATATTATTGGTTGAGCCTGGTTCTGTGACAAGGTCTGCACTGTGCAGAGCCTTGAGGGAATATGCTTCTGCTATTCCCGTTTCTTTATCATAACTCATTTCCCCATTCGCCACGATTGACAAACCTATCTTGTCTGCCATTTCACCAACGAGTGACTCTACAATGGGAGCCTGATGTGGTAAATATTTTATATCGGCTCGCGGAACTCCATTATCCATTCTGCCATTTTCATAAAATCCAAGTATATCATTTACATCACGAACGCCATGATGCTTATCCAATTCCTCCATACTCACATGGTTCATATAAACTTTTTTACCACTAATATTCTTAGCAACAGCCTTCAAAAAAGATTCTGAAAAACGGGTGCCCTTACTCCCAGGGAAATATCTATTTACAGATGTAGAATTTAATATAATAACCCCTGGAATAATACGGTTTTCAGTGTCAACTACACTCTCTTTAAATTGCCCTGAAATAAATGATTCTGAAATTTGCATAGTTTTCATTTCTGTACCCTTCCTGCTTTCGCTATATTTCCCAATGCTGAATTCTTTGAGTAGTTTAATAATTTTGCTTTTAATTTCTTTAGGGATTATAGAAGGCATCCGTTCTTTTGAACCCCCCATTGCCTGATCAATAGCTTTGAGTGCATTCAAATTTACTGCTCCGGCTCTCCGATACAACTTTGTGCCTGGATCAATCCCTCCAGCACCTTCACGATAAGGGAGATGCCATTTTCTTCTGTCTTCTTTATCTTCAATCCAGAGGAAACTTTGAGATGGTAATTGTAATTTATTAACTAAAGACCAGTTATTATTGCTGGTGTCCTGTTCTAAAATTCGTTCAACTTCTGCACTAAGCTGAAGGGCATAAAAAGCATTTGCTGTTGCCCTATCCATTTATTACCAGAATTTCTTCAAACGTTTATTTTTCATAACCTCAATTCTATCTCCATAAGCAACTGTTACTCCGTTTTCTATTACGGGCTGCCCGTATGTTGCAACTATGTAAGCAACCACTTTTTTATGCCACTGATTGATAGCCACATGTCTTTTTTCTTTTAATTCCTTGCCCTTACTATTTATATCGGCAATTTTTTTTCTTCGTTGCTCTTGCACCTCATTTGTCTTACCTGGGATAGTAGTTTCTATATAAGCATACTGTGACCCTACCACTTTCATTTCATGCACAATACCATCAAATCTATTTGATAATGTTGCTGCAATATCTATTGTAAATACCCCAAAACTCATGCTTAATTGCTCTTCAATAATTGTGATCTCTGCCTGTTTCAATCCTGCAACTGATTTCTTTACCTCTGCCATTTTCTTTCTCCTATTCCTAATTTATTCCTACTATTTTATATTGTCAACAACCAAAGCCTCTTCACGAGCTACGATTGTAATATAACATTGGCAATTTGGGTGGGAAATTGGGACCGCACTTGGTGGATATACTCCAGTCCCTAACCCATATTCATCATTTTCAGCATAAGCATCACATTCACCAGTAACACATTCTCCGTGCCCTGCAGACCGATGCCATTGAATACCTTTTACCCATGATTTTTTACTTGCATATTCAGCGGTTGCTTCTCTATATGCTCTGGTAACCTCCGTCCTGATCAGCCTATCCATGTTTTTATATGCAGATTTATATATCCCACGCCCAGGAGGATGACTTTTATAAAACTCTTTCCAGTATCTTGTTCGCATATCTGCATTAGAAAGATAAAGGAAACCCCGAATATCCTTCATAATTTCCCCAACATATAATCCGTCAATATATCCTTTGGCAATCATACGTCTAATTTCTTTATATGATGTGTAATGTAGATCCCATATTCTGTTAGATAATGTAATCCCATCATATCCTTTAATCAATTTTCCCAAGGCCCGTCTCCAAACTTTATCAAATACTTCTGCTTTCATTCCTATTTTAGCACCTGATTTTAAAGCACCCTTAAACATGGAAATGCTTGCCTTAGTATCGATCATCGAAGCACGAACACTTTTCCCCATTAATGATTGTGCTGACCTGGTTAATTTATTACTTAAAACAACTAATTCTTTTTCGATATGTTTGAATAATACTCCCAGATTATTAGTGTCACTATTATCATAATTCAATAATATATTCTGAATTCTTTTAGTGGTACGTATATATTCAACACGATATTTTCTTAGCTCGATAGTTAAGGCTTTGTTTTTATCTGCCTGGCTTTTGATAATTGATTTATTTATATCATCTATATAGCTCATTTAATATGGTCCTGTCCAATCATTGTAATCCTCAACTGGGTCATACTCATATTTATTCCTCTTCCTCATCAGCCATTGCTTTTTTCTGCTTTTCAATTTCCAGATCTTCTTCATCTTTTTTAAATTCTTCCTCTTCAGGTTCTTCTTCGGCTTCTTTAGCCATAAGATCCATTTCCTGCTCATGGTCAAGATCAAGCCTCCCCTGTGCAGTAGTTTTTGACATTAAATCAGCATTCATTTGTAATATATATGCTTTAGTTTCCTTTTCAATATCCCTAGCAACAAGATCCGGAAATGTAATACTGCATTCTGTAGAGGTAGGCTCTGTGTTTTTTATTTCTTTAATTGACTTATCCGGTTGAACTTCTCTTTCTGTAAACGTTTCCATCTTAGGAATTTTCCCTTTCTTGATTCCGTCCAGAATAACACGTTCAAACATAACCTTATAAGCTTCAGCAAAAAAATCCTGCCAATCTTCAAACTCCATTACTGCCGGCCCCTCTGCAGTAACTGTGGATGCGTAATTTGAATTACTTGCATCACTGGAAACCATGAATTCAGGAAGACCAGATCCAGCAGCTATATTCAATAACAATGCCCTTCCATCATGCTGCACATCTGCAGCCTGGAGATTAGGGGATAACATTTCATATGAAATATTTCCATTGGTAGTATATACTGATACATTCTTCGGAGCCCTTGCCATTGCCGTTCCATCAGGATTCATTTTCTTGGATGTATCATATTTGTTTGCCACATTAGCAGCATTGGTCGGATTACCTTTTACATTTTTAACTAAAGCAATAGTACCACGTTTTTCACTCAATGTCATTCTATCCATTAACCATTTTTTATACATAGCTAGACTCTGCAATAATGGCTCATAATAAGAACGCCCCCGAAGAACATCACTGTCTACTAATATTTTAATATGCTGTACTTCTTCACCTTTGATATAATTATTTTTATAATAATATCCATAAACCTCTTCAATATCATCAGGATCGGTCACTATCCCATCACTAACTTTCTCTTTAGGATCGTCAAGCCTTTTTTCTGGATCAACCACAAGAGCAGGATTCATAAAGCGTACTTTCATTATATCTTTTTTTTCACCTTCAAAATATCTAAGGAAAGTTTCACCATCACGCATTGATCGTCTTACAATTTCCTTTACTCTCAATGCCATTTTATTTACTTTCCAGAACTCATTCCAATATTCTTTTACTGCTGGAGTAGTACTCATAGGATCTATTTTAAAACCATGCCCTGCAACATATTTCTCAAATAGCCTGATGATATTACGGCCATGCCCATTTTTGTAATATGTTTTGATTGCCTGTTCTCTGAGAGATTCCTGATCACTAGAATCAAGCCCCTTTTCACTATTGCTACCAATAAGTTTCCAGTCTGCCTCATCCGCTTCCGGGAGAACATAATTATTACTTTCCGTTACTGACTTCAGATCATTTATATTCTTAAGATCAGTTTGTGCTTGTTGAAGTCTTATTTTCCCTTCAATTATTCTTGTTTTAGCTCTTTCAAACATATTTACCTCTTACATATCTTCCATAAACTCTTCTACTGTATCGAATGTATCAGCAATGTATATCTCTACTCCCCAAAATAACCATTGAAATGCTATGCTCGGTCCTATCGAAATTCTTATTGTTGGAATTATATAAAACCCATACCCTTTCCTGTAATCTTTTATATCTAGCCATGATATGTGCACTTTGTTTCTTTTTATCATCTCAACCCCTATCTCTTTATTATCGGCTATATAAAAATATCGGTATCATCGTCTGCTTCTCCGTAATATTCTTCCTCATAAACTGGAGCTTCATATACACAATACACAAAACTATCGCCTTTGTCAGGAGACCTGCCTAGACGTTTTTTGTAAGTTTCTTTTGGCTCCATGATATATTGTCCACTCAACATTGGTTTATATTGCAATCCGGTAAGATCCATTATCAATTCCGGATCATTCGGAATTGAGATTACATTACCTTCTTCGAATTGGCGCTCAAATATTTGTCTTGCATTCCACCAAATTTCAGCTCTAAGATTCTTAAACTTTACTGTATCAAAAGCATTAGAGGCAGAATCAAGCCCAATAGTAGCATGCCCAAATTCTGCTAAATCATCAAAAGCACCAGAGCCCAAACCACAGGCATCAACATTAATAACCTCATCCAGTTCTGTCTCTGCCATTAAACGCCCAACTGAATAGGGAATTTTCTTTTTACCCCAGGAGACCTGTAGAGGAACTGTTTTCCCAACCATAGTTGTCAATATGCATTTATCATCACCCATCCTGGCAACATCAAAGCCGTGTTTAGTTATCCCTTCCCCTTCATCTACTTCTGCATCAACAGCAGATAGAACCCACTTTAACGGGATAACATTGCTGGTTCCTTCAGAAGAAAAATCACCTAGTACTTTTGTTTCCCACATTGCCGGTTCTTTAATAAACCATAAATCTTTCTTATCTAAAATTCCCTCAGATATTTCTATTTGTATATTTTTCTCATATTCTTTTGACCATTCTCTTCCTTTTTTGGGTTTCCCATAATTATATAAATCTTGATTTCTATATTGTTTAAATTCCGGATATTCATTAACTGCTACAAATGGAGAATCAAACGCTGATAATTTAATACAGTTCCATTTATCTCTCATGCTTTCCTGATGTTGCCTTAATGGACATTGCTGATCTGCTCCATCTGTAGTACTGATTTCCAATACCCTTGAAGTACCCCCAGTCATGGAACCTTCAACAGCATCATAAACCCATTGAGGTAATCCTTTGGCCTCGTCTAAAATCCAGAGAATATGAGGAGAGTGAAAACCCTCTATTGATTCTGCTTTATCTGTAGAGAATCCTACAACATAACTATCCCCAGAAGTTTTAATTTTCATTGTCATACATTCACCACGAAGGAAGTTACTATTTCTTGCATATATGTTTCTTATTTCTTTCCATAATAATAGTTCTACCTGTCTTGAAGTTGGTGCTGTAGTTACTATTATTGCATCTTTGTAAAGATTAAAAAATGCCACTGTAATTGCAGCAGCAACATAAGTTTTACTTACCCCATGACAGGCTCTGACAGATGTTCGTTTATTTTTCCAGACAGACTCTATTACAATTTTCATTCCTGACCAGAGCTTTATCCCAAGACGTTTTTCTATAAATACGGCAGGGTGACTCCTATAATATTCAAGCCTCTCTTTTTTACTCGTCTTCTTCGTCTTCAAGAAGATCTTCCATTGTGATAAAATTTGCATTAACGTCTGCCTGAATCTTCTTGCCGTAATTCTCTCTATCGTTCATTTCAAGGAACCAAGCAGAAGCCTTCCAATCTTTACCGGATGCCCTGTCTATTATTCCGATATGTTTTGTCATAGCAATAGATTTGCCTTTAGCAATCAAACCGGCAATAGTGATGTATTTCTTTTGTGATTCATTCAGCTTATCGAATTTCTTTTCTTTGTTCTGAATAGCCTCTGCAAGTTTTCTACCATTGGCAGCCCAGCCATCCCATGTTGTCTTTGGGATTCCCATGCTTTGAAAGACATACTTTTGATAATTGCCCTGATATAACAGAGCTTTTATCTTCACCAACTTTTCCCATGTTAGGGAGTTAATACGACCAGGCCCCTCCCGGGTTTCCTGTTTCAGAGTTTCTACAAATTGTTTAAGGTCGGCTTTTTGGGATCTAGTCATGCATCTTATTATCTCCTTATTCTTTTTTATTCATTTTGACTGCCATATACAAGAAAGGTGTATCAACAGCAGCAATAAATAATTTCAATAAATATGTTGATAAAACAATCTGTAACCATGCTGTAATAGGCATAAGCCCTAATAATGCAATAGTACAAAATAGCAAAGTATCAACTAATTGGCTTGTCCATGTACTCCCGTTATTACGTAGCCATAAATGTTTAGGGAATTTCTTTCTAATCCAATCATATGTATACGTATCAAGAGTATTACTAATCAAGTAAGCAATTAAACTACCAACCACAATACGAAACATAGGTGACAAAATTGTTACCAATGATTCATGTGCAAAATCCCATTCTGCAGGAACCATCAGTAAAGTTGTCCATGCTGCAATCATCATCATTACTGAAATGAAGAATCCAATCATCACAGCTTTTCTTGCTTCCTTACCTCCATACAACTCTGACAATATATCAGTTGAAAGGAAAATGATTGCATATAATACATTCCCTCCAGTTGCTCCCAATCCGAAAATAGTAACTGACTTTGTGACAAGTATATTCATCATGACTATACTTCCTGCCATTACTCCGATTAATCCGACTTTTCCAAACAACTTGAATCCTATAATTAAAGTTATTAGAGCCACAATTACCCATGCGATAAAAATTAGTGTATTCATAATACACCTCCTATAGTTTTTTTACGTGGGATAGTTACAAACCACGTTTATATTCGTTTTCGTAATTCTTCCATTTTGCTTCATAATATGATTGCTTTTTCATTCCTTCTCTATAAATTATATTCAAAACTTTGTTTCTATCATTAAAATCCATACCCTTTTTTACTTTAAGATTATCTTTATATCTGCCATAACGAAGGGGACTATTCCAACTAGATGAATCCACATAATCAAAAGGTATTTTATTTAGTATCTTTATCCTTGTCATTCCCAAACAATGGACACGACATCCATTATCCCAAGCTGTATTCAAAAACATTTCGTATTGATGATCAGAAATATCTTCATTTCTAAATCCTGAAACTGCAACTATTTTACCTTTATACTCTTTACACATTTTTTTATAGTCTTGAACCCCTCTACCTTTATGCCAGACAGGGATTATTTTATCTGAGTTCTTTTGTAGTATTTTTCTTAACTCTAATACTTTTTCATAACCAAGTACATTATCTGCATCCATTTCAAAAAAGCCTATTATGTGATCGGAATCGTTTCCCTTTATCCATGCTGCATATTCTTTAGTGTACTCTAACCAATCAACCTTTTTCCCTTTTTGGAAAGAATGCGCCCCACTATCTACCATAATCAATTCACTTGTATTGATTATTTTATTGTATAATTCTTTATTTTTTAATCTGAAATAATAGTAAGACATTAAATTCCATTTCATCTTTGGTAGTAATTTTAAGCTATCCATATTAATTGTACTACCTAAAGAGGCTAAGAACATTTTCATTTCTCAGCCACCATTTCTAGTATTTTTTCTGGAATTGTTTGCAATATAGTATCTATATGAGTAACCCCTAATTCAAAATATTCAGCCCATTGTTTTAATCTGTTCAACTTTCTTAGTACATCATTTATAGAATCTTTATCTATTGGTGTGATTTCACACATTGCTCCTTTGGTTACATTATCATATCGAGTTAAAGCCCACCCTCTACCAAATTGCCTTGTTATTAATCTTGCTGTACCATCTTGAAATAGACTAAATCTTAGTAATTCAAAATCACAGCTGAATGGTTGCATTCCATGTATTTCACACCTCCCATCTACTAAGCTCATGAATTGGCAGTGCTTTGTTTTATTATCTGATTGGGTAATTGAATATATCTTATATTCTTTTTCATTAAATGTAATATATCTTTCTTTGCACTGCTCTGGCCTTTTTTCTGTTGGTAAATAATCTAATGAAAATACAGGGCAACATGCCCCACAATTTGGAGGGCAGGTATACCCTCTAAATAATTTATAGTTAGTTTTTAATTTTTTTGGTTCGTATATCTTGTTTTTATATAAAAAATCCTTCTTAGTAATACCTTGAAAATATGTTTTTATTATTTTATCTGTTGTGTCTGTATAGTGGGGCATTATTTCTTTTGAAACCTTCCCTTACTATCAACATGGCCACATTTAGGGCAAACCAGCTCTTCTTTCTCTGGCTCTTTATATATGTCTAATAAATCTTCACCCGTAGTTTCAAATATCCCATCAGGTATCATCATCATTTCATCATTAGTTAATCTAAGCATTGTTAATAACTCTTCATCTGCATCAATACCCAAGAGAAAAGCATCTAAACCTTCCCTATTGAACTCCCCATACTGTGAAGTGATATGCAATAGTTTTGCCATTGCTTCTTTTTTATTTTTAGCACTAATGTATACTACTGGAAGATCAGGAATTTTATATCCATCTTTCTTCATCATTTTTAATACTGCAGTTCTTTGTGTCCCATCCAAGATATTATATTTAGGAACTTTCACCCCCGATTCCCATATAAATATTGGAGCTGAAAAACCATATTTCAGAATTGATTTTTTCAACTTCTCTGTATTTACATCTGATAGACTTTTCAGATCCCCTTGAATAACAGTTAATTTATCTAATGGTAATGTGGCTGCTGCCTTGCATGCAATAGTTATTTCTTTCATAATTCCGTCATCCCCCCAAAAGCTTTATTAAAATCCTCAACCGTTTCAGGGAAATAGCCCAGCCAGTCAATCACCTTATTCCAGAAAAGATTTTCCAACCTCCAGTCAATAGAAAGTTTCATCGGAGTAACTTCGGGAGGTGAGATATGGCTGGTATCTACTTCTAATGTTTTGAATAATTCAGGTTCTTCTCTTTCAGCAATCCAGTATTGCTCATATGAATATTCATCTTTATATTTACGCATTAACATTTCATCTTTCTCATATGCTGATTTCATTTTTATGCCTGCACCAAATCCCGGCATATCGCATAATTTTTTTAACCCAATAATATGATCATACTGCTCTGGGTTAGGCTCTGCCCGTAATGCATCAATTAAAACCTGTATATATGCATTACTGACAAATGGACTATCCCCGAATATAGGAATAACCGCATCTATATCATGCACAAATATAGCCTGCATATCTCTTGCCAGTAAATCATGTTCAGGCCCCCGGTTGAGAGTTGCCCCGGCTTTACTTGCAACTTCACATAGTTCATCGTCTGTTTCGTTTACTGTAGTTGATAGGATTATCTGGTCAAGGTTTTCAAGGTACTGCAACTTTTTTATAATTTGTTCAATCATGGTCAATCCACCAAGCATTGCAAGCTGCTTCCTGGGAAATCGACTGGATGTGCTTCTTGCGGTTATTACTGCTGCTATTTTCATATCATGCCTCCATTGCATATATTATTATTCAATATACTTATATATCGGCATCTTTGTCTAGTGGGAGGTTTTTGGTTATTGGATATCTGATTCTAAAAGTTCAATTAAGCAAGCTTCAATTGCCTGTTCTTGCGGGGTTAGATATTTTGTTTTAGGGTAATCGGAATAGTTTCTATAAAAATTAGAATCCATTTCTATGATATTGTCACATTCAACAATTATAGCTTTATGCAATTCACTGTTAGCATATTTACCATTCCACCCCTCAACAGCACGGCGGAGAATTAGGGGATAGATCGTCATATCTTCTTTTAGATAATAAAAACCTACACCTATACCATTAGGCAAATATAGACGAGGAGAATCCTCACGTGCTTTAAACCCCTCTGCCAATCCGATCACCTTTTTTAACGTTTCTTGTTTCATTTCTCAATCTCCCTGTTCTTAATTTATTAATAGTTTACTACATTGTTCCTATTATGTCAACAACTAGAAAACCCTCCCATTAGGGGAGCTTATATTTTATTTACTATACTTTTACGACACTACAGGGAATCGAACCCTGGTCCAAGGATAGACAGTCCTCTATATTAACCGTTATACGATAGTGCCATATTATCTCTCACCCCATTTCAAAACATTATCTATAATCCACCCAGTAAGATATGCCCGGAACTCTCCATCTGTAAATATAAAATACTGTATCTATTAACGGGATGCTAAACTTTTTTATATAACCTCTTCTAAAAAGCCCTCTGTTTGGAGGGCTTTTTGCTAATATCCTACATCTTCAATTTGCTTGACCATACCCCTCCCTATTTTAAGAGCAGCCATAGTAATATTATCTATTATATTATCTATACAATCATTTTCAGCAGTCCACCTTTTATCATCTTCTTCATAAAAAGGCAATTCATCTAATACCCTTAAATCAGGTCTTGACAATATCCCTGATAATGCCTGCCCTGTATAATATTGTATCATATCCATCCCATCAGACCCTGAATACTCGAATACCCCATCATTTTTTTCAGGGAAAGGAAATGCTGATCCTCCAAAAGTTGGCTCTTTCATTGTATTCCTCTCTGTATTTTTAATACTGTTTCTCTATCTGCCTTATCACCTCCATAATAAATACATGACATGTCTAAACCTTTCCTTTCCATCTCTTCATATAAAAGGTGATTTTCTCTGCACATAACATTCTCTAAATCCGATTTGACACCCCAGGCTATATCGTGTAGCCTGTTCTCTGCTCTGGCAAGTTTGCTATTTTTGGGAAAATTATTCATCCAAAAAATTTTACCTGTAATAGCTTTTAAATATTCAGCAGCTTTATAATGCTGTTCCATAGTCATCTTTTTTTTACTATACATATCTTTCCTCCTGTATATAGAGCCCCCGAAGGGGCTACCTAATTACCTAATAAATCTTACTTTGTTTTTAGATCCTTTATTATATAAATGTGTCATAACTTCTATATAATCAATTGACGAAGTACTTTTTGCTATACTCCCAGGACTATTTGTCAATGCTTGTATCATTCGATCATGTTTATATTGTGAGTTTGATATTACTGTAATAATAGCATTTGCAAATGTTGAAGTATTACGAAAACTTTCATAAGACACGCTTAAATCACGTATCTCATTTAATTGTTTTAATCTTGTTTCTATTCTCTCTTTTTGTGATTTAGTAAATGTCAATTCACCTGTTTTAAATTTGCTGTCTTTATTATTGTTTATACCTGCCAATCTCAAAAATATAGTTACTCCAATATTTTCTTTATCTATGATTTTACTCATATAAATATATTCTTCTTTCCCTATTGCTACCCACATATTTAAATAATCATCATTATTCCAATTAGTGCTTGTTGTGTTTACTGTAGATATTAAAATAGGTAGCATCTCATCTGTAAAAGCAAATTGTATATACAATACATGACTATTTGCTTTTCTTGCCGCTTCCAGTCTATGCTGCCCATCCACAACCATAAAATCTTTATTAACAAGTATAGGTAAAATAAAACCATACTTATTAATACTTTCTACAAGCCTATCTATCCGCGGTTCCATTATAGATCTATTATAATTAATTCTCTTAAATAAATCATAATCTTTTGTACTTTTTACTTCTGCTAATCTCGGGTTCATATTAGAACTCCTATGAAAAATGAGATGTTTTAATAGAGCAACGCTCTTGAAGGAATAAGACAACGCATACCCCTTTGTAATTACTATATATTTTTACCTCCTTTCTTAATATACTACATTGTACCCATCATGTCAAGCACTAAAAAGCCCCCCTAAACAGGAGGGCTCAGACTTTGCTCTTTCTTCTTATTAGTATTTAACGGTTATACCGGCCTCCACAATGCCAAGAATATCCGCCTTCACATCATCCGCATCGATCCACTCAACATCTAATATTACAGCATCTGTTGTAACTGTAAATTTAGCTGACATATCTAATACTTCATCTGTGCCATATCCGAAACCATAAGTGAGTTTAAAAATACCCAGAGAATAGGTTATATCACCATCAAATACGTAAATTGTCTCTACCCGGATATCATCAAACCCAGGTTCTGCCTGTAATTCCAGTCCACCAAAAGTGAATATAACCGGAATGCCAATATCAAGATCCTCTTCAGTATCTGCAAATACATCTGCTCCAACTTTCAGGAAACCAGCCTCATAAACTATTCCTGCATCGACAGCATACACATTCAACTCTGTCACCATGTCCCGTTCGACAGCAGCCCTCGTCTCTCCAGAGAATTCCCCTGCGAATGAGAGTGAGGCAATTAACCCCAATAGAAAAATTAAAATAATTAGTCTTTTCATAAGACCCTCCTGTAATATATTAAGAACAGTATACACTATCCTTTTTAAACATTAAAAGACTCAATTTTATAGCATTTTCCAAGCCACATATTCCATACAGTAAAAACTTTTTGATTACCTATACTATAATGTGACCTGTATGAAAGTGGCAATAGTTGTTTTAATCCCCATTTAACCCTATTTAATTGTTACTGTCACTGTGCCAATACTTTTCATTTCTTCCCCCAATTACAATAATCTTTCCCATCATGTAAGTATACGAAGATTTCTGTTATAATCCAATACTCTCTATTTGACTGAACATCCCCCAGGGTTTCTATGAATTTACAGTGAGGGCATTCAGTCTCAGAAGATGGTTTTATTTTTATGACCTGAGCAGGATCTTTCAAAAAGTGCCTATAACGTTTTGCTACCTCTTTAAGTGTAATCATTATTTCAATCCTCCAAACAAACCTTTTATATAATATTTATTCCCCAATGCAAACACTATTAGTATCGGCAAAAAAGCAAACGTAGCTGCTGCAAACGATAAACCATAATGTGGCACTAGCTGTTCTTTGATAGACACATGACTTAACATTACTACTGTTCCGACTGGTAAGGTGAATAATTTATCTCTGCTAATAATAATATACTGCCATAAAAAATTATTCCAGGCCCCTATAAACTGGATTAATGCCATTGTTACAATTGCCGGAGCTGATAATGGGATAATTATATTAGTAAATTTCCGGATCTCCCCACATCCATCTATCGTTGCAATATCTAAATAATCATTCGGAATAGTAGATAAAAACTGCCTGAAGAAAAACAGCATGAATACCGATACACCTGAGGGCAGCCACATTGCTAATAGTGAATTATATAATCCGAATGTTCTCATTAGTAAAAATGATGGAATCAGTGTAATCTGTGCCGGGATTACCATTGTGAACAGAAATAGATTGAATAGGATTTCTTTACCTATAAATTTCTTTTTAGCAAACGCATAGCCCACCATTACATTTATCGGTATTGTCAGCATGACAGAGCATATAGAAACTGTAATACTATTCCGAAGCCATCTTAATGTTGGATAAGTGAACAGAACTTTATAATTATCAAGGTTCATATCATTTGATATAAGTGATGGAGGGATTCTTTGCAAACCAACTGTTGGCTGGAAGCTGCCACATATCATCCAGACTAAGGGGATTAAGAGGATTACTGCAACTAAGATCACTATTGTGAAGCCGATGTATTTCAATTTATCATCCCCACGAATGCTTCTAATCTTTTTATTTGTGCTTTTTGATCTATTGTCATTTCTGCAAGTAGTTTAATATTTCTATCAACACTTGCTTGTATTTCTGTTGTTACTTTCATTACTTTCATTATCTCATTTATTGTTTTTTCAACTTCTATCTCTGTCATGGCTCACCCCTCCATTACTCTTCTATACTTTTCTTTTGCATCATAGTTCAAATGACAGTATTGGCATAATGCTTTTAATCTATCATCTCTAACGTCCCAGTTTTCTTCATCATGATCAAGATGAGCAACCGTCAAAACAACTTTTACATTTTTGAAATAGCCAGCCATACTGAATCTATCAAACCTTTCTACATCTGATTCAGTTTCTAGCCAGAAGGTTTTTAATCTGTATCCGGTAGTCATATGCCCTTTAGAATCTCTAAAATCTACTTTCACCCATATTTTACAGGCTGTAATTATTGAATGATTTTCTAATCCACAAAACTCACACTTATTATTTGCACGTTTTAAAATTCGTGGGACAATTTCTGTTTTCCAAGTAGGTGGATATTTTTTATAATCAATCGGCATTTAATACTCCTGGTAGATGAACAATATCACCTTTATAAGTATTAGGATTTACTATCCCTCCTACTGCACCCTTCGGAGGGACTAATGGCTGTTGTAAAACCATAGCCATTTGAGTAAAGGCTATTTTACCTATCATTATTGCTTCAAGCATTCTAGTAGCACGAAAAACCTCACAGGGATCTTCAAAAAACTCTCCATCAATTTCTAACATCATATTCCCCTATTCGTATGCCCTACATGCCAGTAATGACAAAACGGGCATCTGTAAACATCCAGCTCATCTTTGCATTTGGTATGCCTCTTCTCCTGCCATGCTTTTGCTGCTGTCTTATGTGGTGTTTTCCCATCACATACTCTGAGTTTATCAAGCTTGTTCTTTTTCATTGTTACCTTCCTTACTTATTGAATCTATTGGTGACCATTCACATGTTTCCCAATTATTTCTACACCAAATATTACTAGTTCTTTTGACACAACTGGAACATATTGTTGTTGACGGATCATCATAATATTTTAAGTATCTGCAACTAATACAACCTCGGACAGCATAAAATGGATCTGGCATATTACCTCTCCTTAGAAAATTTAAGCAATATTTTATCTATCCAGTTTATTTGTGTCTTCTTAAATAATTTATCAAACATGATTCCAAAAAATATAGCAAATCCAAACCAATAAATTGAACCAAGTGTGTTTAGTATGGTTATTTCAACTCTGTCAAAATAGCTAATCCATGCAAAAACTGAACATATAACTGTTAATTGAAAACATAATAACAAATATAGTATATCTAGTTTCGTCCTCTTCATCTCACCTCTCCTTAAAAAATCTCCTCTGTAAATATCCCAACACCCCTATTGCTATTGCAAACAAAACCCCAATAGCTGATGCAAATCCATATTTTCCATATCTAAAAGCTTGAAAATACAACTCCAATATTGCTGTATTCGTCCCATAGTTAGGACCTCCACCAGTCATGATCATCGGATATAAAAAAACTTGTGATATCCCAATAATCTTAATAAAGAAAATAAACCCTATTGTCGGAAGCATTAAAGGCCAGGTAATATATAAATCCTCTTGCCTATTATTACATCCGTCAATTTTAGCTGCATCATATAACTCAGTATCAATAGTTGTCATTGCAGCACTGTAGATTATAATAGTCATCCCCAGATCAACCGATACCAAAATCATACTAATTGAGAAGAATGCTTCAGGATTAGAACCGAGCCAAAATATTTGTTTGCCTAATAATTGGTTGATAATCCCTCCGGGATTTAATAACCATAACCATATCAGGGTTACTATTGGCCCTGCAGATATCACTGGGATATAATAAGAAAATCTAATTACTGTCTGGAAAGATTTATGCATCCGATATCCTATTGCTGCAATTATCAGTGGAAGAATTGTTACTATAGGAACAACTAATAAAGTAAACTTACCTGAGTTAGCAAATGCATTTAAGATCCTAGGGCTATTAAAAATAGCAATATAGTTTTTAAGCCCTATGAATTCCTGAGTCATTACACCTGCATCATAGAATGATAATTGTATTGATCTAAATATTGGGTATGCTGAAAAGAGAAGGAAGAATATTATCCCGGGTAATAGGAAAAGCCAGACCGAGAGTTGGTTATTGTTTTTCATCTTCATCCTCTGGAATAATTTCATTAAGCTGGATTATCATTCCAGGAATCATCTCCATTAGCTCTTTAAATACTTTATCGGTGATAATCCTGTCTTCCATATCACGCATATTGTATCTATTATTTTTACCTATCATTAAACGAAGAAAATTATCTGTTGCAAAATCATCTATTGTATCTTCTCTCCGATACAAATCTAAATAATCTAAATTATACTTTTCTTGCACTTTTAATAGTTTATTTTTCATTATTGCCTTCTTTATTTTATAAACATTTTTATGAAATCTTTATTATTCAATCCTGTAAACTTAAAGTCTGCTCTTTGTTTAGGATCTATACCAATCTTTTTACCATTAACCATTATCTCTAGCTCCTCAATAGGACATACATTAATATTTCTTATATATATTATATTTTTTATAAACTCATCCAAATCTATTTTCATTTAACCCTCTTCAAATACGACAAAGTTTCTTTATGCCCACAATTAGGGCAGGTAATCACCCCAGTTGCATCATTGACCATTAATTTTAATAAGATCCTTTTGTGTAAACATTTAGGACATTCCCATTGATAAATTAGATCCATACGCTCATCAATAAGATCATTTATTTCCTTAAATGTGCCTTTCATTTTTTTCTCTAAAGCACTTTCTGGCTCTGCATGTAAACCTTTTTTTCGATATTTCATTATTCCACCTCTTCATAGATAAAATCATTAACTGTTTCAGCTCCCATATAGCCTATTAGAATACCACATACTATTAGCAGTGCTATATTTGAATTACTTTCCTGTATAACTACCGTTTCTGGATTATAGTTATACTTAGGTGGAGTGACACATGCCATTAACATTAACACTATTAAAAATATTATTACAATTTTCATCCAATCCTCCTATTTATTATTTGCACTGGGGAGACTTGAACTCCCCCGCGTCAAAGTTATTTTACTAACCCCCTGCTCTACCCGCTGAGCTACAGTGCAACCGGTTTGGTCAGTTTTCCTTCTGTCTCTTTATATTACTACATTGTATCATAATTGTAAAGCTTTTTATTCCCTCTCCAATATCGCCGTGCCCTCTTTAACAAATCTATCAACCGCTTCCTGAATTGTCATTTCTTCAGAAAAAATTGCTTGAAGCATAGAAGGATATAAATTCCTTACCTCTACATAATTCTCTAATCCTACTCCAGTATCGAATACCCCATTTTTATCAACCATCTCTGTTGCTATTACCCATGATGGCACATTCGCAAGGACATTTCCTACTGACTTTCTGGATGCAAATCTTGTCCCAGTTTTAGAAGTAAAGCTTTGCATTTCAACACTATTCAAATATCTAATCAACTCCATTGCTTCAACTGGATGTTTAGTACTGGCAAAAACCATGCCTGCATCGGGGCCAACTGAAACAGGAACTTTATCAATTCCAGGTGCCCGAGGCCACTCCATCATAATAGCATTCCAAGGCTCAGAACCATTTAGGGGTTTTACAAAATTTTCACAATAAGCAGGAGTATTACCACATGCAACAAAATTGCCATTTTCCATTGCATTAAGATCTATTTTATAATCCAGCCCTGCAACTCCAGGAGCAACAAGCCCTGCATCACTCATAAATTTCATAAACTCAAGAGCTTCAATCCCTTCTTTACTATTAATAACTATTTTACCATTATCATATAATTTAGCTCCAAAAGCAGAGAGCCAGCCAAATGAACTCCAGTAATCTCCACCTGTCCCGGATGCGAATAACGGATATCCATAATATTCAGGACCGTATTTTTCTTGAACTGCAGTTACAACCATTAAGAATTCATCTATAGTCCATGAAATATCTTCCAATAATCCACCCATTCCAACTGACTCAACTAAAGGTTTATTAACAATCATAACGGCAATCCAGAATGTCCCAGGTAATGCATATAGTTCTCCATCTTTCATAACTGGAGCTAAAGCTGAAGGGAGATAATCATCAAGTTCTTCAAATGTTAGATTGATCGGTAATGCATATTTACTATTTGCATATTTATTAACCCGTCCGAGATAATCCCAATACACATCAGGTGCATCCCCTCCGGCAATATCTACATCCATTTTTATTGTGGTAGCATCAGCTGCATAATTTCTGATCTCTACTTTATAAGGAAAATCTGCAAGAATGACATCCCTGTATTTCATCAGGTCTGTATTCCTTTCTTTTTCAGGTATAGATACCCCTTCTTTCGTGACTGTTGATGGGCTATCACCACCCTGAATTCCAAGTGTTAATGTTCCTGTGAATTCCTCACATGGAGCTATTACCTCCGGCTTATCTCTGCATGCGCTGAATACTATTAGCATCATCATAATTAAAATTGTGATTCTTTTCATTGAATCCTCCTGTAAAATTTATCCCTCTACTGAGGGGTTTGTTGGTTCTTCTCAAATTCTTCATCACTAATAAACTCAGGGCAATCTTTAATATACGGATTACCGCCTAGAAAACAATGACCATTACCAGCTAATCCAGTTCCTGCTGCACAATCTAAATAATTACACTTGATCTCAGATTCCCTTTCAATTGGTACAAAAGTATCATGTGGATTACTCATCCTTATCCTCCCTCAATAATGTTCGGTTCCTCTTTCTTCTGTAGCCCCGGTTTAATTTTTCCTGCATCAATTAACATTTTTTCATACTCAGCAATAGTACTTAATTCACCACTATCAATATTCAATCTCACATATTGATATTTCTTAATATCCTCTAATGCTTGGAATACTATATCCATCACTCCCCCGTTTTCTTATCCAGTGCTCCATTCTCAATTAACATTATTATCTGCTTCGATGGATTACGCCTGCCATCTTCCCAAGATTCAACTGTCCGTTTAGATGATCCTAATAGTTCCGCAACCTGCCCTCGAGTTAATCCACGCTTTTCTCTTTCTGCCTTAATATCCATTTAATTCTCCTCAAGAGTAAAATACTACATTGTATTAAGAATGTCAACTGGTAGTTTCATGGATGTTTCCAATTACTACACTATAATCATAAACGTTATATAGCATATCAAATACATCTTCATCATCATTCTCGATATAAAAAACTGCTTGTGAATTATACCGAACAACAGAAGCAACACAATCCTCCATTCCAGGAGCATTTATATATTCTATAGTATCACCCTCATAAATTTCTTTGCCGTTCTTGTCTTTTAGTCCGGTGTATTGTTCAAGCTCTAAAGTACAATGTTTAACAAGATAACCATTTTCAAAGTTCACACATACTTTTTCATTATCTGATACAACAGTGTATCTTTTATTGACTGTATCCCACGCTCGAAATTTAATCTCTCTCATCTCCACCCTCCATCTCATCTGGTATACTGCTCATGGCCTTCTCAGCTTCCTGGACTTCTTCTTCAGTTAACGGTATCCCTTTTGTCATTCAATCCTCCCTGAAATTCAAACCTGCTTTCCTTAACTCATCGATTATTGCCAATGTCTCTGGATTAGAAAATGCAGCTATCACAGAACGTGCTGTCTTTATCCCAATCCCTTTTATCCTAGTCAACTTTTCTGTATCGTTATCAGCAGCAACCTTAATAAGCCAGTCAATATCCCTTTGTTTCTGACCTTCAATATATAGAGTGAAAATCCATTTCCCGTAATCAGTAAAATTATCTTTGACACATTCTTCTATCTCATTCATATGGAAAAGATCATCTTTATTAAACGCATCAGTCCAGAGTTCAGAGAGTTGCTTTAACATTCAATTCCCTCTTCAACTTCTCCAAAGCAGGGATCTTATCATTATGCTGGTCCCCAAATTTCCGGATGCTCCGTTCCAACTTCGCTATCTGCTGCTGGATTGTTAATTGCTTTTTCATTCCTACCTTCTCCTTTTATTTGACATTGCACGCATCAACATCAGTACACTGTTATCATTAAAAGAATATCCACACCTCCTTACATATGTTTTTAATAGAGGCACTTTTGTTTCTTTTTCAGGAATAGATTTAATTTTCTGCTTTAAAGATTTACGCCTTTTATATTCTGTAGGGCTTAATCGTTTCATCTTTGCCTCCTGAATTCATACTACTACAATGTTACTATAATGTCAAGAACTTTATTTTCTCTTATTATTTTAATTGCCAGAACTATTTCTTTATTAAATCCAGCATTAAAGCAAACAAATTTATTATTCCCGTCCAGGATTAGTCTCACTTGATAAAAAGAACCCCAAGCAGTAGGCTTATACTTTTCAGTAGGTAAACGAACAATCTGACACCCAGCTTTTCCCCAATACCAATTTGGTGAATATTTCATAGCTTCCATAATTCCCTCCATTTCTTAAAAATGTAACCCCATCTGTTTATCTTTAGGCCCTTCCATCTCACCCTCTGGGAAATACAACCCTCCCTGTTTAGCCTGCAGTTGCCTGAAATATGTTGAATCAATTAGTGGCTCTATCTTCACCAGAAACCGATGTGCTAATATCCCTGTCGTCCCCTCTTGACTAATCACAATCCCGGGACCTAATGAGGTTTTTACTTTATCACCTGCTTTCATTTGTTTACCTCTCTGAATTTATCTTTACACCATACAGGATAATCAATACCTGACCAGTGAACCATCCTTTTATAAATCTTACATTTATATTCTGTAAATCTTTTCCCTCTTTTATAAACTTCTGTTTTTTCAAAATAGTAGCAATTTTTACAGCAAGGTTTTACAAAATCTATATGCCCTGGCAACCTTTTCATAATCCCACAATCTCTTTTGCATCAATCAATGCCCGGGCCGTATGCTTCCGGCTCCAACTTCCATAGTTCCGGGACCAGTGGAAACCTCTTGCATTAATTCGGTCTATCACTTCCCGTTCCGGCTTTTCATCATGGGTAATTGTAACCCGGTCTGCTTCAATATTAATTACCCCACCAGGGAAAGAGATTGGTTCAAAAGATTCTTTCACAGATATTCGAGCTTTCATAATGAGGATCTTTTCTTTCTGTCTTTTGATAGTTGCATTATTATTAGTCAATGTATAATGGGGAAAACCTAACCCACCATAACAGTTCGGTTCCATTGCTTTTTTTGACAGCCCTTCAGGTATCCCAGCCTCTACCATTTCATTTATTTTCTGTTCATCTGTTTTGTTTTTCTGCCGGATTATTCTATTTGCTGTTTTCATAAGATCCTGATTAGCAATTAATATGTCAACAGCCTTAACTGCTTTATCCAGATCATCTTCAGGTGATAATGTATGGACTCGGTTGACTGCCTTAATATATCTTAATCGCCATTTCCTGAATTCCTCCCAGGATCTATCTTCTGAATTCATGGCTTTTCTATTTCTGTTTACTGGGAAATTTGCGGGTCCGGTTATCATGGAACTCATCACCCTGCTTTTTTTACCAAGCCAATCACGAGCATGAGCAATATATTTTGCTTCATAGTTCCCAGGACCGTCAAGCTCTGCAAGATCCTCTTTTAATTCCTCTTCCAGTTCTTTTAAAATGCTGGCTGCCCGGCGTTCCGGATAAAATGATGTTCCACAATATGCTCGGTATGCTATGTCTTTTAATTCGTTCATTTAATTATTCCTTTTATATTTATTTTTATAAAGAAAACTTGGTTCAAAATTCTCACAATGGTAGTCACTATTTAAATCTTTACAATAAGAAAAAGTCTTTCTCCCTATACAATCCAACTCCATAGATTTTCTACAAAATATACGATCAGCACCATTATTATAAATATATTTACAATGGAAACAATAAACTTTCATTTCTTAACCACCTTTATTATATGTCCATTTGATACACTCATTCTTCGACCCTTAGGGACATAGTTATAAAATATAGTTTTGCCATAAACAGATTTTATAAATCTACCTGAATGATAAACCTTTGCACCTGAAGGACTGTTCGGTTGTTGCGCCCATATTTTCATTTCAACAGCTCCTTTATTTCTTCCCATTTTTTGGGGTAGCAGGCTTTTTCGGCTACCTCTTTCATAAGTTCCAATATTTTCGCAGCCTTATACATTGAGTTTGTTTCAGCACAATCTACCATTCCTATAATTGCTAATAACATTTCAGGAGCAGCAGCATATAATAATGCATCTTCTTTTTTATCAATTACTCCCCATGGTTCTAAAGATTCACCATAAGGGCCTAATTCCAAAGTAGTAGATAATAAACTAATAGTTCCTTTGGTAATAATATATTTACCTGTTGTTAATTCTATTGCATTCAACGGTCCAGGTGTCATCCCCAACTTCTCAATTATTTCTTTCATCTACTACTCCTCTATATAAATAGTTGTTTCACCTGTTAATATAACTAATGGTTTCGTAATAAATGGTTCTATATTCTTAAAACCTATGATATATAAAATCATTATTATGGCTTTTTGAATCCAAACCATAACTTTTCTGATCCAAATTGCAGCTATAAATAAATATTTATAGATTATTCTTCTTGGAACCGGTGCACCATTAAATATCATAATAGGGCAAAATAAAAACCATCCTATCTTTACTTTCATTTCTTTCATCTTCTCATTTCCTCCTGTACTCACTTCTTTTTATCCTCTTCAATAGCCAACTTTGTCAGTTCAATGAACATAGCAGATAACCCTATATGAGGATATCTTTTCTGTTTATAATCCATAATCTCTTTTACAAGATTTTCCGGTATTTGGAAATTTACGTATTTCATATTAGCTCCTTTAATTGGTGGTATGTTTTGCCGGTTACTTTTTCCATAGTTACCATTTTTAGACCAATCCTTAGATGCATCATTCTGTTTAATTCTAATGGAAGATATTTTAACGACTGTTCCATTTCTTCAATATCATTAATTGCATTCTCAAGCATTTCCCTATTTTGCTGTTCAAGAATTCTAACTAATAATGTATCACAGAAAAAACCATTCCTAACAGAATAACTTTCTATCGGCTTAATCCCCAACTTCTCAATTATACTCATTTTCCCCTCCATCTATATTGTTAGCCCAAAATATGCAAGTGCAATAAAAAATACTACTGCACAACCCCAAAATAAAACTGCATCAAACTTTTTCATTTCT
>Ga0207997_1000237_pt1 | contig 27488 bp, 36 predicted proteins | sample AntAceMetag02UKN_FD_184777 | JGI IMG/M metagenome (GOLD analysis project Ga0207997, IMG submission 184777) | Saline lake microbial communities from Ace Lake, Antarctica - Antarctic Ace Lake Metagenome 02UKN (SPAdes) (version 2) | ecosystem: Environmental > Aquatic > Non-marine Saline and... | reverse complement strand
TCTAAACACAGGAGATACTGCTTCGGGGGATTATAATTTTGATAGCAATACTTTGTTTATTGATGCTTCTACAAGTAGAGTCGGCATCGGGACGACGAGTCCTCAAAATACTTTGAATGTTGTGGGAACAGCAAACATAACAGGAGCAACTTATCTATTAAATTCAAAGTGTAGTGCTGGGCAAGTTTTGAAAGCTGATGGAACCACTGGATTAATTTCTTGTGTAACTGATGATACCGGTTCAGACACATGGAACACAACAGAACAAATGCAGGATGCAGTAATGGCTGCAATTGACGATGGAACCCAAACACACATAACAGTAACATATCAGGACTCAACAAATGATATGGATTTTGTTGTTTCAGATGATTGGTGGGACGCTGATGCTGATATTGCTGCTGATGAAATAAGTGAGTCTAAGATATCATTCTCCACTGCTTGTGCTGCAGGAAATCATTATTATTTAAATGGAAATGATTTAGCTTGTGAAGCAGATGATGATACAACTTATACTGCCTCAGGAACTTTATTAGATTTAACAGGCACAACTTTTTCTGTAAATGCAGGAACTCTAACTACTACTAAAGGATGTAAGTATGTTTCTGGAACAGGAATTGTTTGTGATCAAGATTATTTAACTTCTTTTACAGAAACAGACCCTTTATGGGCTGCTAATTATACAGCTTGTGCAGCAGGAAATCATTTATATTTTAATGGAAGAAGTCTTGCTTGTGAAGCAGATGATGATACAACTTATCTTGGAGGAAATGCAATAACTTTGGTGGGCACAACATTTAATTTTGATGGAGGAGCAAGTCCAAGTGGAGATTTAGGAGGAACTTGGGCAAATCCATCTGTAGATGATGATTCACACAATCACGTTTATTCAAATATAGACCCATTTACAGAAGCACAATTATATACTATACTTTCAGATGTAACTCAATTTTATGAAGTAGGAGATAAGGTTGGAGATGCTGATACTTTAGATACTCATGATAGCAGTTATTTTCAAACTGCCTTGACAAATCCAGTTACAGGAACTGGAACATCAGGATACCTTCCAAAATTTACAGGAGCAAGCACAATAGGAAACTCCCCTGTTTATACAGATGGAACCAACGTCGGCATCGGGACGACGACGCCAGGGGCAGTATTACATATTTCTGATGCAAGTGGTATTTACATTGATGCAGGTAGTGCTAGTAGTTTTACTAGAATTTCCCAAGCTGGGTCAGATACATACTTCGACCAAAGGACAGTTGGTGGAGGTATAAACTTTAGAGTTGATAACAGTGGCACACCATCTATGGCAATTAAAAGCACAGGCAACGTCGGCATCGGGACGACGAGTCCATTTTATGAATTAGATGTTGCAGGAAGTGGAAGATTCACAGGGAATTTATTGGTTAATAATGATATAAGATTTTATAGAACTCATCCTGCTACTTCTCAAATACTTTGGTATACAAGTGATTCTAAGAGATGGGATTTAAACTTTGGTGGAGAAGAAACTGGTTCTAATGTTGGTAGTGATTTAATTCTTTATAGATACAGTGATGTTGCTGGTTATTTAGGAACTCATGTTATATTTAAAAGGTCTAATGGAAATGTAGGAATAGGAACGAATCCATTAGCGAAGTTGCATATTTATGGAATGGATAATGAAGCTGTGGATGATGGTTTAATTATAGAAGACGAGAATAATAATATTTATATGAAAGTTAGTTCAACTGGTGCTGGAAATAGCGACAAAGGTCAGGTATACGTAAACGGCAACGTAGGCATCGGGACGACGAATACAAAAGGTTATAAAACTGCCGTTTATGGTGACCTCTTAGTAGGAATCTACGATAATGCCATAAACAAAATACAGTTTGAGAGAGGGACAACAGCAGCTACAATCGACTTTGACCGCGGTTATCAAGGTGCGAGTTTTCTTCGTCAGCTAGTCACTACCGACATGGAACTTGGTGCGCGCCGTTCCGTAGATATTGTTTTGGACGCCAGGGATAACTATGCTTCAACTAACTATGCAAAGTTTCGAATAATGGTAGATGGGGTAAACGGAGCTGGAACTGAACTGTTTCGGGTTACCGATGCAGGCAACGTCGGCATTGGAACGACGAGTCCAAACGAAGCATTAGATGTTATTGGGGCAGGTATTTTTTCTGGAGCATTATCAGCAGCAACAATCAACACAGGCTATGGTGCAAAAGAAATCGGTGACACAGTTGGTAATTGTTTGAGCACAGATGTTCATAAAGGAGATGGGGGTTGTGAGGCAGAATCTGCTTTGTCTGTTAGTTATGCCACAAATGCTGGAACACTTGATACAATTGATTCTTTAAGTTTCCTAAGAAGTGATACTAATGATATAATGAACGGTGAGCTAAGAATGCGCGCAAATTTAGCTATTGGAGGTGCCAATGTAATTACAACAGAAGCTTCGATGACGGATATAACAATAGCTCCACATTACGATGAATGGAACGATCCTGGTGATATTATCCTTAAGGCAGACGTAGATGTGAATGGAGACCTGGTGGCGAGCGGAAGTGTAACTGCAGCTTCTTTTTTATACAGTTCTGATATAAGATTAAAGAAAAATATAACTGTTATTAATAACAGCCTTGATAAAATTAAACAACTTGAAGGAGTTTCATTTGAATGGAAAGATGAAGAAAGAGGTTCAGGGACTAATTTAGGATTAATTGCTCAAGATGTTGAAAAAGTATTTCCTGAACTTGTTGGAATTTCTATCTCTGAAAACGGAACAGAATTTAAAAATATTCAATATGGAAACTTAGTTTCACCTTTGATTGAGTCTGTTAAGGAATTAGATAAAGAAGATGAACGATTAAATAATAAGAGTGAGGAGCAAGACAAAGAGATTGCAGAATTAAGAAATGAAATAGAGTTATTAAGAGCTGAGATTTCTGCTTTATCTGGAAGTTTATCTAATAACACTTTTGAGAATTTAAAAACTGATTTTAATTCAGAAGAGATTATCAAAGAAGATAAAGAATCAGTTCCTTTAAAAAATAAAAGCTTTTTCTCGAAATATTTTTATACTTTGTTTAGTAATAAGTTTTAATGAAAAAAAAGATTTTTCAGCCAAAAATCCTGTTGTTTATTGTGTTATCAATTTTAATCTTTGCTGGAGTTGTTTTTGCTATTAATACTATTAGTACTGGTTACAGGCTTAATAAAGCTACCATAATGCAAGTTAGGTCTCCGTCAGCTTGTTATCAGGCTACAAATACTGGTTCTACTAATGACTATTTTGTTCCTACCAAGACCTCAGCAGAGTTGACTAGTTTTGTTTCTAATCATCCAGGGGATGTTACTTTGGTCTCATGTTCTAGTTTACCTCCTCGTATTGCTGGTTGGCTAGGGAAAGTTAATCAACATACTGCTCCAAATGGTGTTTGGACAGTTGATTCTGACTGTAGTTCTGGTTATGAACTTATGGATACAGCTCCAGAAAGAATCACATATTGTCGAAAGTTTAATTCTGAAACTATTACTTCTCCTACATATGCAACTGAAACAATTACTACTTGGACAGGCGGAGGTTGTGTAGGATTATACACTGGTACAAAACAAAGTTATAAATGTACTTTATGTTCTGAGTATTATTCTTTATCCACATGTACTAGTGCAGGTTGTTACTGGCATTCTTATGGTTATAGTTGTTCTCGATTTCCTTGTAGTTCTTATGGTGTAAGTGATTGTGAAGACATGGGCTGTTATTGGGATGGTTATTCTTGTGTTGAGGTTCCAGATTGTTCTTATTATTATGACCAAGAGGAGTGTGATAATGACTGGGATTGTCAGTGGGATTCCTATGACTACTGTTGTTATGATCTATGGGACTCATGTTCCAGCTGGTATAGTCAATACGATTGTGAGATGTACGGTTGTCAGTGGGATGACTATAATTATGTGTGTCATGAATTTTGTGTTGCATGATACTTTAGACAAATTCGTTTTGGAAGGAGACCTCATAGATTTTGTAACAACGAACATCCCAAAAATTATAATTTAGGAAATAGAAGTATTACATCTAAGGGGAAGAGAAATATAGGATAATTAAATTTAGATAATAAAAGCAGAAGATTTTTTGTTGAAATTAAAAACTCTTATTAACGAACTAGGTAATGAAAAAATCAGTCAAATTAGAAAATCTTTTGAAAAGTTATTAAGGTAAATTTTTATTTTACAGATTCTATGCTTGGAGAGTTTACAGAACTAGTGTAAACATTGGAACCTAAACCATGAATAAATTTATTAAAGGGGATTTTTAGGTGAGAGAAATATTTATATAGTATTGGTTCATATTTGGTACATATGGTTCAAAATAAAAACATAGAATTAGAAATAATTTTGGATTTAATTAAAGATAAGTCTCATCTGAGAGAAATAGCACGTTCTATTAGAGAATCTCATTCAACTGTTTTAAGAAAAATAAATGAACTTGTAAAAGAAAATATAGTTGATTATAAAAAACAAGGTAAAAATAAAGTATTTTTCATTAAAAATAATATTAAATCTAAAAATTATATTTATTCAGCAGAGATTTATAAATTAAACAAATTGCTAAAAAAATATTCAGAATTATCTGTAATTTTTGAAGATATAAAAAAGAATTTTCCAAAAGCAATGATAATTTTATTTGGAAGTTATGCTAAGGGCAATCCAAAACCAAGTAGTGATATAGATATTTATTTAGAAACAAAAGAAAATAAACTAAAAAATAAAATAAGAAATATAAACTCAAAACTAAGTATAAAAATTGGGGAATTTGATGTAAACTCGTTATTGATAAAAGAAATAATTAAAAATCATGTCATTATAAGAGGGGTAGAAGAATTTTATGAAAGAAATAATTTTTTTAAAGTCTGTGGATAGATTAAAAATAAAAGGTTAAATATATCCTGTAAAATATATATTAGAGAATAATAGTACTTATATACTAATACGTATACTATACTAATATGTATACTAAACAAACCTGTATATTAAAATGAAAATTATAACATCAGTTCCTGTTACAGGAGAGGCATTTTATGATAGAGTAGAAATTCTTGACATTATAGAAAATAGAATCAAAAGTTTTATTTCTGGGAGTATAACTCATGTAGCTATTATTGGCACAAGAAAAATAGGGAAGACGTCAGTATTATTTGAAGCAAGCAATAGAGCAAAAGATATTAAATTTGTTTATATGAATTTTGAAGTTCTTGTAACATCGCCGCTTGATTTTTCAATTAGTTATATAAATGAAACAATAAATCAAATTAAGGGGGAAGATTTAGAAACTGTTTCTGATTTAGAAGATTACGCATTAAAACATAAAACTGGATATTCAAGAGTCCTTTTAAAATTATTAAAAGAATATAGAAACAAAAATCACCCTTTATGTTTAAAGTTAGCTTTTGATTTTCCAGAATTATTAGCAAAAGAAGAGAAAATTAAAATCTTAGTATTATATGATGAGTTTCAAGATATATTAGAGTTTAATAGATATAAATTAAATCCTTTAGCAATTTTTAGAAATTCATTTCAAAGACAAAGAGAAATTCTTTATATGGTATCTGGATCTTATGTAAGGGTTTTGCATGATATTATTAGAAATCCAAAGTCCCCTTTATTTGGACATTTTACTTTGATGGAATTAAAAAATTTTGACAAAAATACTTCTAAAGCATTTATCAGAGAAATTCTTGAAACAAGAATTGATTCAAAAGCACTAAATTTTTTTGTTAATTTTGTGAGTGGGAAACCTTATTATATTCAGTTGCTTTGTTTAGAACTAAATGACTTAATAAGAAAAAATAATAAACAAATAATTGATGAAGAATTAATATCCGAAGCCATTATCAATCAAGTAATTAGACCAAACGGAGATTTATATCAATATTGTAAATATCTTTATGATACAACTTTGGAAAGGGCAAGTGGAGGGGGAATATTAAAAAAAATAGTTTTATTAATTGCTGACGGGATAAATCTCCCGGCAATATTATCAAAAGAAATGAATATGACTATACAATCCCTTTTAATTTATTTAATAAGATTGCTTGAAGTTGATATAATTATAAAATTAGGAAATAAGTATCTAATAAGTGATAATGTATTCAAATTTTGGATTGTTAATACTTATTTAAATATTAAATCTCCACGACTTGAAGATGTTGAAAGAAGAATAACAAAAATAAAAGAAAATTTGTATGAACAAATAGCCAAACTAAAAACAGAAAGGGGAATTATGTTTGAAAGTTATGTAAAGGAAATAATCAGTAAAAAGTTTAAGGGTCAAAAAGTCTCAGGGAAATTTTTTAATTTAGATGAAGAGGTTCAAGTTCCAACTATAAAAGAAATTAAAAATGTTGATGAAGGAGGGATTGAAATAGAGTGTCTTTTGATTGGCTCTGAAAATTGGTTAGTAGAAATAAAAGGAAGGTTTGGTGAATCTTCTGGAAATGATATTAAAAAATTTATAAGGAAAAAAGAAGGAATAGAAAAAATTGAAGATATTACAATAGATAAGTTATGGTTTATTTCAGAAGGGGACTTTAAAAAAGGAGCATATGGAATAGCAAAAAGGAAAGGAGTTTTGCTATCAAACAGAAAAGCTCTTGAAGATTTGCAATAAATCAAAATCAACTTTATGAAAATTCTACTTCTGAAGCATATTATTGCATTTATAATTCATTACTTTCTTTGTTATTTAAAATAGGAATTAAATCTGAAAATCATTCTGCGTCTATTATTCTATTTGAAAAATTGTTTGATAATAAAGAATTAGCAAAAATAGTTCTATGGGCAAAAGAAGAGAGAATAGATAAGCAATATTATGTAGAAACTCAGCAAGTTATTAAAGTAATTAAAGAGTCTTGCAATGAAATGATAATAAAAGCAGAAGATTTTTTGTTGAAATTAAAAACTCTTATTAGTGAATTAAGTAATGAAAAAATCAGCCAGATTAGAAAATCTTTTGAAGAGTTATTATATTAGATACCATACAGATTCTATGATTGGAGAGTTTGAATCATTATTACAAACATTGGCTCCTAAACCATGAATAAATTTATTAAAGAGGATTTTTAGGTGAGAGAAGCATTTATATATAATCAATTATATACCAATTATATATAAATTATAGTTAGGAACTAAAAAATGGATAAAATGGATAAAATGGATAAGACAACAATACAATTAAATAAACTTATATTAAATTCCTTAAAAGAGATTAAGCAATATCCTAGGCAGACATATGAGGAATTAATTGTTAATTTGGTTGAAATATTTAAAAAATTGAAAATGAAAAACCAATATGATGAATTTTTGCATAAGATTCAGCAGCATAAGATGAAAGAGTTATGGGATAATGCAGAAGATGAGGTATGGGAAAATGCTTAAATTAAAATTAGAGATTTTGTATAACTCATTTTACAAATAAAATGTTTAAATCAGGGGATGTTATTCTAACAAAAATTCAGTTTGCAGACACTTTTGAGATTAAAACAAGACCTGCCCTTATATTATTTGAAGAATATGGAAATATAGTTGTTGCAGGAATTACCAGTAGTAAAAAAATGCAGGGTGTTCCTCTTTTAAAAAAAGAAGGAGCAATAAAAGATAGTGTTATAAAATTAAATTATCTTTTTACAATATCAAGAGAGGCAGTATCAAAAATACTTTTTCATTTAAATTCAGAAAAAAAAGAAATTGTTTTTAATGAATTAAAAAAGCGATTGGGATTGTTAATTAAATAAGTCCAATAAATTTATTATGATAAATTTTAAACAGCAACTTTTTTCTTTTGAAGAATTATAGCATCGAAAATTTCTGTTAGTTTTTTAGTGAAAATATTGTCAAGATTTAATTTGTATAATTTTGCATTTCCTATTTGTCTTGTTGGAGTTATCATTTGGGTTTTTACTAAATCTTCCCAGATTCTAAACAAAGTAGTTCTTCCTATTTCAGCTCCCTCTGCAATATCGCTTATACTATAATCAAGTTCTCTTCCTTCAATAAGGAATTCTAATACTCTTATTTTTGGTGTATCTCCTAATACTTTTCTAAATAAAGTTTCCATAATATACCTTATCAAGGATTATATATAAATGTTCCTATTTTGAAACACTAATGTTCCAAATAATTTTTATAAAAGTTTTTCAAAATCTTCCCGAGATATTTGTATGTCTTTTTTAAGGATTTTATTTAACAAGCCTCTATCAAGTTTTTCTCCAGGATGGTCAGGAATTACTGTTGTTTTTCCATTATTATGTCTAAGGAAAATGTGGCTTCCTTTTTGCCTTATGATTTTAAAACCAATTTTTTCAAGAATTTTAATTAGTTCTTTGGCACTAATTAAAGGTAGTTTTGCCATTTATACCTCTAATTTTTGTATGCCTATAAACTTATTTTTAATAACAGTTCCTTGTTCTTTTAGATAAAGCGAAATAGCTTCTTTGGTTCTTTCTATTAATTCATTAAAGTTTTTTGCTTGAGTGTGGCATCCTGGAAGTTCAATTACCTCTGAGATTAAATACCCATCCTCTCCCTTTTCTATAGTTATATTAAAATCTGCCATATTTTAATAAGTTTGGCGGTTTATTTAAATCTTTTGAATGCAACAAAAATTTTTCTAACTTCAATTAAATTTATTAACGATAAATCTTTAATTTCTTTATGAAGAGATTATTAATTATATTCTTGGTCTTGATGTTTTTCCCATTTATTAATGCAGATATTGGTCCTGTAATTACTTCTGGAGGAGAAAATGAATTGTATATAACAGGTAAATATATTGAAGGATTTCCTTTTGGAATTCCAACTCCTTCTGTTGGTGCTGTTTGTGGTAATGGAGTTATTGAGGGAGGAGAAACATGTGATGATGGAAATACTGTTTCAGGAGATGGATGTTCATCAACATGTCAAACAGAGGTGCCTGGCGAAGAACCTCCAGGAGGAGGGGGTGCTGTTGGAGCTTTAATAACAGTTGAACCAACAGAGTTTAATATTAATCTTGCTATAAATACAAATGTTGATAGAACTATCACAATTAAAAATATAGGATCAGAAGCAACAACAATAAGTGTTAGTCAACAGGATTTAGATCAAAATGTAATGCTTCCAGCAACAGAATTAACTTTAAATGCAGGGGAAACAAAAGAAATTACAGTTACTTTTGTAGGTACAAGTAGAACAGGAATATACACAGGAAGAATAATTATAGGGGGGGTTTCAATTTCTGTTTCTTTAAATGTTAGATCAAAATTATTGTTATTTGATTCAAATATTATTGTATTGAATGAGGATTATTTAGTTGAACAAGGTGATAGATTGAAAACACAGGTTACATTGATTCCAATGGGGGAAAAAGAAAGAATGGATGTGACATTGAATTATGTTATTAAGGATTATAAAGGTAAAATCTATTTAACAAAAGTAGAAACTCTTTTAATTGATGATAAAATGGAGTTTAAGAGAAACTTTGCAACAGGGGCTCTTCCGTTGGGCAAATATATTGTTGGGCTTGAGCTAGTATACCCTAATGGTGTTGCGCCTTCAAGTGCACATTTTGAAATTATAGAAAAAACACCTGTTAGCTTCTTTGGAAAGATAGTGTTCTTCTTGATAATATTAATAATTATTATTATGATATTATTGATAATCTTCTTAATTAAAAGAGAAAGAGATAAAAAGAAGCAACAAGGAGTAGCATAATATGTTAATTGGCCTTGTCGGAAAACTATTTTGGAAAGTTTTATAAGTGTTAGGCTTTTGGAATTTGTATGGATGAGTTCAATATTTGGGATTTGGAGAGGGTTCATATTAAAATTGATATTAAAGTTTTACAAACTATAAATGAAAAAATATTTTCTAGATTTAAAACAAAACGAAAGGCCTATTTTAAAATTTTTGATAAAAAAGAGATTCCTTTTGATACATTTAGAAATCTTTTAAAATATTCTTATATTAAAGATTTTTTTGTTCCATTGAAAATTTACTTAAGATTAATAGATAATTTAAATATTTCTAGAAAAGATGTTCAAAACAATATTATTGCTTATAAAACTGGCAAAGGAAAAAATTATATTATAAAACCAATTTTACCAATAAAGATAACCCCTATATTTGATATGATTTTAGCTCATAATATTGCTGATGGCACTGTTATAAACCCTAAAAAAGGGAGACTACCTTATTTTGGTTATAGGCAATTTGACAAATTTTATAGAAATCTTTATATAGAAAAAATTGAGGATGTTTTTGGAAAGATAGTTTTTAGCAAGAGATATTTTGAAGAATCTACAAGACCCTACTGTCCTCCAGTTTTATCTAGTCTATTTTTTAAATGTTATAATCTTAACGAAAGAAGTTTTTTGTCAAAATATGCACGTATACCAAAAGAAATATTCTCTAAAGATAAAGATCATTTATTGGCAATCTTAATAGCGTTTATAATTGATGAAGGACATATAGATTCCACACATGTTTTTATTAAATTAAGAAATGAGGGGTTGATATCTGACTTAAAAAAGATTTGTGATACTCTAAAATATAAATCAAAAAGTATTTATGGTAAATGCGAAACTAAAGATTATGGATACTTATATATTTTAAGAGAGGGTATGAAAAAATTATATAAAGATTATTTATTATTAAGAAAAAAGTACCCTGTAGTAGACATGGGAAGAAAAGGTAAGAAGATAAAGGATTCTTTTAAAATTTATTATAGGCCCATTTACAAAACAAAAGGGAATAGGGAAATAATTTTGAATATTTTGAAGAAAGAACAATTATCTGTTAATCAGTTAGCAAGTAGGATTAACATGACTAGGCAAGGTATTAGATTTCACATACATAATCTTATAAAAGATAATAAAATTAAAATAGTAAATAAAGATAATCCAAATTGGATATATTGTTCAAAATGATGTTAGCCTTGGTAGGAAAACCATCAGTGGGAAAAAGCACTTTTTTTAAAGCAGCGACTTTAGCAGAGGTTGAAATAGCTTCTTACCCTTTTACAACAATTAAAGCAAATCATGGAATGGGCTATGTGAGAATAGAATGTATTGATAAAGAATTTAATACAAATTGTAATCCAAGTCATGGTTTTTGTATAAACCATCATAGGTTTGTGCCTGTTGAGTTGATGGATGTTGCAGGATTAGTTCCTGGAGCAAGTGAAGGAAAAGGATTAGGAAATCAGTTTTTAGATGATTTAAGACAGGCAGATGTTTTTGTACATATTGTTGATGTTTCTGGAACTTTAGATGTAGAAGGAAAGCCTACTGAGAATCATGATGTTTGTAAAGATGTTGAATTTCTTGAGGATGAATTAAACAAATGGTTTCATAATATTTTAATGAAAGTTTGGAGGAGTTTTGCAAGAAAAGCAGAGATTGAAGATATGAAATTTTCAGAAGCTGTTGCTCATCAGTTTTCAGGTTTAAAAGTTAAAGAAGAACATGTTAAAGATGTTTTATTAAAATTAGATTTTTCTAAAAAAGCGAGTACTTGGACAGAAAAACAATTAAAAGAATTTGCAATTGCTTTAAGGAAAAAAAGTAAGCCAATGATTATTGCTGCAAATAAAGTTGATACTGAGAATGGGAAAAAGAATTTTGAGAAGATAGTTAAAGAATTTCCAGATTTAATGATTGTTCCATGTTCTGCTGATTCTGAATTAGCTTTAAGAGAAGCAGCAAAAGCAGAATTAATAGGATATATTCCTGGAGATGATGATTTTACAATTAAAGGAGAGCTTTCTGAAAAACAAAAGTTAGCTTTAGAAAAGATTAATGAAAAAGTTTTGAAAGAATATGATGGAACAGGGGTTCAAGAGGTTTTGAATATGGCTGTTTTCAATTTGTTAAAATATATTGCTGTGTTTCCAGCGTCGGCAAATAAACTTTCAGATAGTAAGGGGAATATTTTACCTGATTGTTTTTTATTACCAGAAGGTTCAACTGCTTTGGATTTTGCATTTCATTTGCACACTGATTTTGGAAATAATTTTATTAAAGCAATTGATGCTCGAACAAAAAGAGCTTTAGGTAAAAGTTATGAATTAAAACATCGAGATGCTTTGGAGATTGTTACTCGTTAAGAAAGATGAAAATAAAAATTAAACTTCATCCTAATTCTTCTCAAGAGAAAATAGAAAAGAAAGGGCAAGACAAATATGAGGTTTGGTTAAAAGAAAAACCAATTGATAATAAAGCTAATGAGAAATTAGTTAAGATATTGAAGAAATATTTTAAGAAGAAAGTTGAAATAGTTAAAGGATTTAAATCAAAGGAAAAGGTTGTTGAGATAAAATGAAATATGAGTTTGCATCAGATTTGCAAAGAATAGCTACAGAGATTTCTATGATGTTGTTTCCACATATCAAGATGAATCGGGTTATGTGTTTTAGAAGTTATGGGACTTCATCTAGGAGAACAATTGCAAGGTGTCACGCATTAGGAAAATTAATGCAAAAAGCTATGGGCACAGAAGCGTTTTATGCTTTAGAGTTTTTGTCTGAAAGATTTGATAAACTGGATAGGGAAGAGCAGATAAAAACAATAATTCATGAGCTTATGCATATTCCAAAAACCTTTGGAGGAGGTTTTAGGCATCATAATTGGGTTACTGAGAAAAATGTGAATTTGTTTTTTAAAGAATATAATAAAAGGAAAGATAGAATTTAAAATTTCTTTAGTTTTATAGAAACATTTAAATATGTGCTAACACATAAATAAGTATGGTAAATATGACTTTATCCATCCCAGAAGAATTACATGAGAAAATGAAATCTTTTTCAGAAATAAAGTGGAGTGAGATAGCTCGGTGTGCGATTGCAGAAAGAATAAATGATTTGGAAGTGATGAATAAAATAGCGTCTAAAAGCAAGTTAACTAAAAAGGATGTAGATGAAATAAGTAAAAAAATAAAAAGAAGAATGGCTAAGAAGTTTTATGCATATACTAATTGATAGCAATATTCTGATTTCTGCCTTGATAAAAAAAGGATTCACAAGAGACATTTTGACTAATTTTAATGCAAATTTTCTTTTTCCAGAACAAGGGTTAGAAGAAATTTATTTTTATAAATCTGAAATTATTAGAAAATCTAAAATTAATGAAAAAGAATTTTATGTTTTATTATTACGATTATTGAAATATATAAGATTAATTCCAATTGGCATATTTATTAATTTTAAAGATGAGGCAGATAAAATAATGGGGAACATAGATAAAGATGATGTTCTATTTATTGCTACTGCACTTGCCTTAAATTGTCCTATTTGGTCTGATGATAAACACTTTAAAAAGCAAAAAAGAGTGGAAATATTTACAACTAAACATATGTATAAAATACATTTTAACAAAGAATGAAGATTAAAAAAGATGGTAAAATAATAGATTTAGGAAAAATTAAGAAAGTTAATTGGTTTGGAAAGTTTAGTGGGTTGATGTTTTGTCGACGAGAAAAAGCAGATTCTTTGATTTTTGAATTTAAAAAACCAACTAAGATGAAGATACATTCATATTTTGTATTTTTTCCTTTTCTTGCAATTTGGCTTAATAAAGATGATGAAATTCTTGCTTTGAAAGAAGTAAAAACTTTTAAAATTAATATTGGTATCAAAAAATCATATTCAAAATTAATAGAAATTCCCATTAATGAGAAGTATAAAAAGATAATAGAACTTCTCGTCGGTGATTAGAAAGATTTAAATATACTTTTGATGTATAGTTATTATAATATTTAAAAAGGAGGAATAAAAATGGGAAAAATAATTAAGAAGAATGTGATTACAAGAAAGCCTGGGCATCTTTACTATGTTGATGGAAAAGGTAATGTTTGTGAGGCTAAAATGGCTAGAGGCGGTAAGAGGAAAAAGAAAAAAGTTGTGAAAAAGAAAGTTGTGAAAAAGAAACCAGCTAAGAAAAAGCCTGTAAAGAAAAAAAAGAGGAGATAAAACTATTTGTATTTTTTTATTTTATTCCTTTGTTCTTATGTGAAAGATTTTAAAATTTAGAATTCTATAAGTTTGCAACATATTTGGATAATTCTTTGTAATAATTAATTAAGATACTTGTAGCAAGAATAGAATTTTTTGTTGATATGTTGTGTTCTTGCCAATCATTATTTTCATTTAATATTACATCTTGTTGTGAATTTAAGTTAATTCCATCCAAGCCTCTTGCTTTATCCCACCTTAATTGTATTTCTTGCTTTCCCATAAATCCTGCCATTACTTCTGCAAATACTTGAGAATCTTTTTCTATTTTTTGTTTTCCATTATTTTTATAGAAATCTTTAACTCCTGATTGCCAATTTTCAATTGGTTTTACATCTGGAATATATTCTTCTTTAGCTTTAGAATATGTAAGATTTGGTAAATATTTCATGAAAACCTCTAACAAAACTTATTTATAATAATTATTGTGATTATATATATGACAATTATACTAGGCATTGAATCAACTGCACATACTTTTGGAATTGGAATTGTTAAGAATGGGAAAGTTCTTTCTAATGTTAAGAGAACATATACAACAGAAAAAGGCGGGATAATTCCTATTGAGGCTGCAAAACATCATCAAGAGAATAAAAATGAGGTTTATTTTGAATCTTTAGAAGCAGCAAATGTTAAAGAAAAAGATATTGATGTTATTGCATTTTCACAAGGACCTGGATTAGCACCTTGTTTGTTAGAAGGTATGAAGTTTGCAAAAGAACTTTCTAAAAAATTAAAAAAACCAGTGGTTCCTGTTAATCATTGTGTTGCTCATTTAGAAATTGGAAAGCTAACAAAAGCAAAAGATTCTGAGGCTGGTTCACCAGTCATGCTTTATGCTTCTGGTGCAAATACACAGATAATAGCGTATGAAGCAGGGAAATATAGGGTGTTTGGGGAAACTTTAGATATAGGTGTGGGGAATTTTATTGATACTTTTGCAAGGTATGCTGGAATTGGTTTTCCAGGAGGGCCTGCGATAGAGAAATTAGCACAAGAGAGTAAAAGTTACATTGAATTACCTTACAAAGTTAAAGGGATGGATATTGCACTTTCTGGAATTCTTACAAATTTAAAGCAGAAGTTAGAGAAAATAAATAGTATTCCCACCCCCTCACCCAGTAAAAAATTAGTTAATAGTAAAAAAAATATTGATTATACTTTATCTAATTTAGCATATTCTTTACAAGAAACTGTTTTTGCAATGTTGGTTGAAACAGCTGAAAGAGCTTTAGCACATACAGGGAAAAATGAATTGCTTTTAGGAGGGGGTGTTGCATGTAATTCTAGGTTGCAAGAAATGTGCAAAATTATGTGCAAGGAGAGAGGAGCAAAGTTTTTTTGTCCTGAAAGACCCTTACTCGTTGACAATGGTACAATGATTGCTTTTTTAGGTGAGATTATTTTTAATTCCTTATTTCTTTCTCACCCACCCACCCGAGAAAAGAAGATTAATAAAACAATTTCAAAATTAATTTATTTTCCTAAGGATTTAGATAAACTTGACATAAAACCAAGACAACGGACTGATGATGTTGAAGTTAGTTGGAAATGAATGTTTTAGTGTATAAATTTTTAAAAAGGATATTTAATAAATAGTTCTATGGATGATAAAAATTATTCTGGAGTTTATGCTATAAAAATAATGCTTACAGATACTGCTTGGTTAAATGAAGATTATAAAAAAAGAATAGAAGATGGAGAATTAGAGAAAATTTTTAAAGATTCTAAAGGAATTGAATCTTTCTGGAAAGGTTCTCATGGAAAATTTCAAAATGTTCCTGTATTAAATAATGCTAAGAATGCTTTTACACTAATGGAGAAATTAAATGAATTGCCTTATATTCGTGAACTTACTTTATTAAAAGATGGATTAAGATTTCAAGAAGGATACATTCCTGTTAAAGATAAAAGATATGATTAAATCATTAAATTTATAAAGCAATTCTTTCTCAATTAATTATCCGATGAACATTTAGGGAGGATTTTTCTACTTGTTCTTAAGATATTAAATAAAATGGATGTCTATCAAATAATTGAAACAGCAAAGAGAACAGGAAAGATTGAGAAAGGAACTAACGAAGTTACTAAAGCAATAGAAAGGGGAACTGCTAAATTTGTTTCTTATGCTGCTGATGTTGAACCTAAGGAGATTGTTCAGCACATTCCAGTTTTATGCAAAGAAAAAAATATTCCTTGTCAAGAAGCAGATAGCAAACAAAAATTAGGAATTGCAGCAGGACTTGCAGTATCAGCGTCTTCAGTTGTAGTGGTTGAATTAGGAGAAGCTGAAGCAGAGATTTCTTCAGTAAAATAAAATGGCTAAAACACAACAGAAAAAAGAACAAAAATCCCAATCTTCAAAAGGAAGCGACAAGATTATAGGTGAACCAGTGCCTGCAGTTGTAGAAGAACTTATTGGAAGAACAGGTTTTAGAGGGGAAATAACACAAGTTAAATGTCTTGTTCAAGATGGAAAAGATAAAGGGCGTGCAATGAGGAGAAATGTTAAAGGGCCTATAAGAGTGGGAGATATTTTAGTGCTTAGAGAAACAGAAATTGAAGCAAGAAGAATTAGGTCTAAAGTATCAAAGGGAGCGTATACATAATTATGAAAATCAAAGATTTTCAATGCTCGCCGACGCAGTCGCTTCGCATAGATAACCATTTCATGGATGCTCATGAAGATACATCTTGCATAGGAAAACCACTTCGTGGATGCTCGTCGACGCAGTCACATCGCATAAAGGGGGCTTATACTTAAAATGATAAGAGATTTGTCAAAACTTGCTAGAGATATGAAGGAAAAACTTGAAACAAATCCAGACAAAGTTATTGAAACACCTCTTTTAAGTAAGCATCAGGCAGAAAAATTAAGAGATGATTATCTTTTTGGTTATAAAATTCTTGGGACAGATGTAATAAATCGTAATGTGCCAGAAGTTAGTTCTTATGTTTTATGTGTAATGCATGGAGGAAATCAAAATGCCTAAATGTGTTTATTGTGGTAAAGATTATGAATTTCCAAAGGGATTAACCTTAATTGGTAAAGATGGCAAAGTAAATTATTTGTGTTCTTCAAAATGCAGAAAAAATATGAAGATGAATCGAAGAAAAGTTAAGTGGATTCTTAAAGATAAAAAAGATAAAAAGGAAAAAGTTGCTGGAGTTCCAGCATCTAACCAAGTAGGTCTAAAAGAAGATGTACCTTCTGATAAAATTGAGGGCAAAGAAGTTAAAGAAGAAAAACCTGTTTCTGAATCAGCATAATTTTTTTTCTATTTCATTTCTAGGATCTTGCCAATCTTCTGAATTTTGAATTGCAGCACCTGTTATCGGAGTTATTATAATCGCTCTTTTTTCATCACATGAAATTATATAATCTTGGCAATAATTTGTTTCATTGCAAATAGCTTTTGTATGGCTGTAATAATCTAAATAATCTTCAGAATTAGTTAATAAAAAGTTATAAGTGTAGCTAAAATTAAAAGCAAGATCATTACAAAAATTATTATCTTTTTCATGAATTTCAAATAGAGGTGTTATTTTTAAAGATTGTTGTGTTTGAGCCGATTGAGCAAATTTCTCAATTTTATCGACGGTAAATGCAATTTTGAGGTAGAAAAGTTTATAAAGGATTTTGACTTTTTTATGGTGTAAATTAGAAGAAATCTGAGACAGATTTTCTGTCCAAAACTGATTTCAAAAACTAAGGATTTAGCAAAAGCTGTCCAAAACGAAAAACAAAGAAAAACAATGAAAAATGGCAACAGATAAATACGACGCATCAAAAATCAAGGTTTTAGAAGGTCTTGAAGGAGTAAGAAAAAAGTTTGATGTAGTAGAACTTTCAAGAAAGATTAAAAAGAAAGGAGATATTTTGATATTATCTAATGAATTAAAGATAAAGCCAAGAATTATTAATTCTGCTATAAATGAAGGGAGAATTTTAAGACTTATTCCAAATCTTCAAAAAAGTAAAGCAACTATTTTAGCTGGACTTAGGACAGATAGAGAAGTAAGAATATTTAATCAAAATCATGATTTTAATAAGATTTCAGCAAGGAAATTAAGGCAACTAGTTCTTAAATGGAAACAAGATATTCAAAATAATCCTTTATTGTTATTAAATCAAGAAGAGCATGATTTAATTATTGGTAGTTCGTTAGGTGATGCTTATATTAGGAAAAGGGAATTAAATTCTTGTTTTAGAGTCGCACATTCTATAAAACAAAAAGAATATATTGAATGGAAACTAGAGCTATTAAAACATTTTAATATATCTGAATTTGAACAGAAGAAAAGAATTATTAATGAGAGAGAAGTAAACATGATTTATTTAGCCACTAAAACCCACCCTGTTTTTAATTATTATAGAAATTTATTTTATGGAAGTGGTAAAAAAAAAGTAACTTTAGAAATATTAAATCAATTGACTCCAAGAAGTTTAGCTATATGGGTCTGTGATGATGGAAGTTATGATAATAGACAAGGATATATTGTGTTATGCACTAATTCTTTTTCTCTTGAAGAACATGAATTGATGAAAGAATTTTTTAATAAGAAGTTTGGGCTTGATCCAACAATTGGATTTAGAGATGGAAAATATTATTATCTAAGGTTTAAACAAAACGATTCTAAGAAATTAATTGAAATAATTAAACCTTTTATACTAAATTCAATGATCTATAAAATTGGAGGAATTAAATAATGGCTGGAAACTATGATGCCAAGTCTATAAAAGTACTTGAGGGATTAGAAGGGGTCAGGAGGCGTCCCCGCAATGTACATAGGTTCTACTGGCAAGACTGGTTTGCATCATTTAATTTATGAAGCAGTTGATAATTCAGTAGATGAGGCTTTAGCAGGGCATTGCAAAAAAATTAAAGTTACTTTAAATAAAGATGGTTCTGTGACTGTTGAGGATGATGGAAGAGGTATTCCTGTTGATAAACATCCTGTTTATAAGATTCCTGCTGTTGAAGTAGCATTAACAAAACTTCATGCAGGTGGAAAATTTGATAAAGATTCTTATAAAATTTCAGGAGGATTGCACGGAGTTGGTATCTCTGTTGTAAATGCTTTATCTAAGAAAATGATTGTGGACATAAAAAAAGGTGGAAAAATTTATACTCAAGAATACTCAAGAGGAAATGCAAAAACAAAATTAAAAGTTTCTGGAAAAACAAATGATACAGGCACAATTATTACTTTTTGGCCTGATTCTGAGATATTTTCAACACTTGATTTTGATTATAAAGTTTTAGAAACAAGATTTAGAGAAATAACTTTTTTAAATGCAGGTTTAAAAATAATATTAGAAGATAAAATTAAAAATAAAAAAGTTGAATTCTTTGCTTCTGGTGGTTTAATTGAATTTGTAAAATGGATAAATAAATCAAAAGAAGTTTTTCATAAACCTGTTTATTTTAAAAGAGAAACAAATGGAACTGTTTTAGATGTGGCAATTCAATATAGTAAGAGTTATCAAGAGAATATTTTTGGGTTTGTAAATACAATTAATACTATTGAAGGTGGAACTCATGTTTCTGGTTTTAAAACAGCTTTGACAAGAGTTATTAATGATTATGCAAAAAATAAAGGGCAGTTGAAAAATGGAAATTTGTCTGGTGAAGATGTTAGAGAAGGTTTAACAGTAATATTAAGTTTGAAAATCCCAGAGCCTCAATTTGAAGGGCAGACAAAAACAAAATTAGGAAATTCAGAAGTAAAAGGTTTTGTTGATTCTGCTGTGACTTCTGCTTTGTCTGAATTTTTTGAAGAAAATCCAACTATTGCAAATAAAATAGTTGCTAAGGTTTCAGAAGCTGCAAAAGCAAGATTAGCTGCTAAAAAAGCAAGAGAATTAGTTAGAAGAAAAAGTGTATTTTCATTAGGAGGTTTGCCTGGTAAATTAGCAGATTGTTCAAACAAGAAAGCAGATAATACTGAAATTTATATTGTTGAAGGGTTGTCTGCTGCTGGTACTGCAAAAGATGCTAGAAATAAAGAAATTCAAGCAATACTCCCGCTAAAAGGAAAGATTTTGAATGTTGAAAAAGCAAGCCCTGTAAGAGCATTGTCAAGTGAGGAAATAACAAATATGATTACTGCAATTGGAACAGGAGTGGGTGAACAATTTAATTTAGATAGGTTAAGATATAATAAAATTGTGATTATGTGTGATGCAGATGTTGATGGTGAACATATTAAGACTTTGTTATTAACTTTCTTTTTTAGATTTATGCCAGAGTTAATTAAAAAGGGGCATGTTTATGTTGCTTTGCCTCCATTATATAGAATAAGAAAGAAAAAAGATTATTATGTTTATTCAGATACAGAATTAAAAAGAGCAATGGAAAGATTAAATACAACAAATATTACAAGATTTAAAGGTTTAGGAGAAATGAGTTCTCAGCAACTTTGGGACACAACAATGAATCCAAATTCTAGGAAAATAAAAAAGATATATATTCAAGATGCTGTTGAAGCTGATAGGGTATTTGCAATGTTAATGGGTGACGATGTTCAAGGAAGAAAAGAATTTATTCAAGAAAATGCAAAAGAAGCGGAGTTGGACATATGATAATCCGCTTCATAGATATAAACCAACGCAGTTGTTTACATAAGGAGGCAGAACTCGATGTTTAAAATGAAAGAAAAAAGATTTTGTCCAAAATGTAAGTCAGAAGATGTTAAGTTACAACAAAGTAATTTATATGGGACTCCTGGAAATTGGGTTTGTAATAAATGTGGATTTCATAATGTTATATTTCCTGTTAAAACTAAATTAAATAAAGCAAAAATTAATTAAAATGGCGAAAAAAGAAAAAATGAAAACACCAGATTGGATAATAGAAGGATATGATTCAAAAGCTGATTATGAAAGGCAGAAAAACAAGTTTTCTACCTCGTCAAAGCAATCTAACGATTCTTCAACGAAAGCAAAAGGAATTAAATCTGAGAAAAAAGTTGGCAATACCTTTAAGATTAGAGTATGTCCTAAATGTGATAGTGATGATGTTGGACTTGTATTAAGTAATAGTGATTCAGAAAAAGGTGGAGGAAAAGAATGGGAATGTAGGAAATGTAAATGGAAAGGAGCAGATGTTAATGAAAAAGAATTAACAGAAGATGAATTAATGAAATATTTAGATAAAAAAGGCGAGGGGGTTGCTTAAGATGGAAGAATTTGATTATTACATTTATATAGATTATTCAGAAAATCTAATTGGTTATAATATTATTGAGAAAAGTAAGATAAAAGAATTGCTTCCAAAGATTTCCAAATTAAAGCATTATAGAAATTTAAAACACAAGAAAGAATACTTGAATTCTATGAAAAAATTGTTTGTAAGAGAAAAAATAGATTCTTTATTGTTTAGGAAAAAAATTAAGGAGTGTAGAAATAATATGGATATTTTTATTGAAGTTTTTGAGTTTATTAAGAAACATAATAATTGTATTATTTTTATTTCAGTTGATGATTATCAATATAGGAAGTTTAGAAAGATGATTAATATTGTTGATGGTGGAAAAACTCGAATTGTAAAAGAAAGTGAATTAAAAAAAGGAACTGTGGAATATCAAATGAGTTTAGTTATTGATACAAAATTAAATTTAGAGAGGAGAAAACAAGAATAGACTCGGGGACTCGTCAATCCTACTAACCGCCTCTAGGGACGGGATTCGTCAGAGTCCTTTCATCTATTACTAAAATATTTAAGGGAACGAGATATTTAAACTTTGTGGAGACAAAAAAATGACACCAAAAAAACAAGATGAATCAGAGTTAAAAGATATGGAGAAAGGAGTAGTTAATACAGAAGTATCTGGAGAAATGAAAAAGGCTTATTTAGATTATGCTATGAGTGTTATTGTTAGTCGAGCTATTCCTGCAATTGAAGATGGATTAAAACCTGTTCAAAGAAGAATTTTATATGCAATGAATCAAATGGGTTTAAAACCTAATACTCAGACTAAAAAATCAGCAAGATTAGTTGGAGATGTTATTGGTAAGTTCCATCCTCACGGAGATGTTGCTGTTTATGATGCAATGGTTAGAATGGCACAGACTTTCTCTTTAAGATATCCTTTGGTTTTTGGACAAGGTAATTTTGGAAGTATTGATGCGGATCCTCCGGCTGCAATGCGATATACAGAATGTCGTTTAATGCCTATTTCTATGGAAGTATTACAAGATATTGATAAAGAGACTGTAAAGTTTAATCCTAATTATGATAATTCTATGAAAGAACCTGAGTTGCTTCCTGGTAAACTTCCTTTATTAATGTTAAATGGGGCAACAGGTATTGCAGTTGGAATGGCTACGAATATTCCTCCTCATAATTTAACAGAAGTATGTGATGCTCTTATTGCTTATATTAAGAAACCAAATATAACAATAGAAAAACTTAGTCAAATTGTTACTGGTCCTGACTTTCCTACTGGTGGAACTGTTTTTGGTGATATGGAAGAGTTGTATAAAACAGGTAGAGGGAGAATGATAATGAGGGGAAGATTAACAACAGAGATAATTAAGAAAAAAGAAGCAATTGTAATTACAGAGATTCCTTATATGTTAAATAAATCTACATTAGTTGAACAAATTGCAGGCTTGGTTCAAAATAAAAAGATAAAAGATGTTTCTGATTTAAGAGATGAATCTTCAAAAGGTAAGATTAGAATTGTTATTGAATTAAGAAGAGGAGTTGATTCTAAATTTGTTATTAATTCTTTGTATAAATATACTAGACTTCAAGATGCATTTAATGTTAATTTCTTAGCTTTAGTAGGTGGACAACCAAAGATTTTGAATTTAAAGCAAGTTGTTGAAGAATATGTTAAATATAGAAAAGTAATGATTACTAATAAAGTTAAACATGAACTTAGAAAAGCAAAAGAAAGACAAGAGATTGTTGAAGGTTTGTTAATTGCTTTAAAGAATATTGATGCTGTTATAACTTTGATTAAAAAGTCTAAAAATACAACAGAAGCTTTAGAAGGTTTGATTAAGAAGTTTAAGCTCACACGTAAACAAGCTCAAGCTGTTTTAGAAACTAGATTACAGCAATTAACCTCTCTTGAGGTTGATAAACTAAAGAAAGAAGCTAAAGAACTTAAAGAAAGAATAGCTGAATATGAAAAGATTTTAGCTAATATTAAAGAAGTTTTAAAGATAATTACTAAAGAAATTAATGAGTTAAAGAATAAGTATGGAGATGCAAGAAGAACTCATGTTATGAAACGTCTTTCTGAGATTTCTGAAAAAGATTTAGTTCAAGAAAAAGATGTTGTTGTTACAATAACAGATAAAGGTTATTGTAAAAGAATGGATACTAAAGAATATAGAGAACAAAGAAGAGGAGGTAAAGGAAGTATTGGAAGTAATTTAGCAACAGGAGATTTTGTAAAGCAGTTAATCACATGTTCTACTCATGATTATTTAATGTTCTTCACTACAAGAGGTAGGGTTTTATGGCTTAAAGCATATGATATTCCAAGTGCAGAAAAATACAGTAAAGGAAAAGCATTGATTAATCTTTTAAGTTTAAAAGATGAGAAAATTACAAGTGTTATTTCTGTAAAACAGTTTGATGACTCTTTGTTTATGGCTACTCAAAAAGGAAGGGTTAAGAAGATAGCACTCAGCAACTTTTCAAAACCAAGAGCTTCTGGTATTAAAGCAATTAATTTACCTGGTGATAATTCAGACATCCTTATCGGAGTAGAAGTTGTAAAGAAAGGACAAGAAGTTTCATTAGCAACTAAAAAAGGAAAAGCAATTAGATTTGATGCTGATTCTGTAAGAAATATGGGTAGGGCAAGTTATGGTGTTACTGGAATAAGAATGTCAAAAGATGATAAAGTAGTAAGTCTGGAAATACTTGATACTCAGGCAATTCTTACAATTACTGAAAATGGTTATGGTAAAAGAACATTTGTTAAAGATTATAGAAAAACAGCTCGTGCAGGAAAGGGTGTTATTAATTTGAAGATCTCAACAAAAACAGGAGATGTTGTAGCTGCTATATCTGTTAATGAGAATGATAGTATAATTTTCACAACAGCCAAAGGAATAGTAATAAGGACATCTCTAAGGAATATTAGGATAATGGGACGTGCTGCTCAAGGTGTAAGGATAGTTAAGCTTGCACAAGGGGATAAAGTTACAGATTTGGTTAAGGTTTATAATGGCAATGGGGATTAATGATTAATTCTAGTATAATAATGCTTAAATAGACTAAAAAGTGGGAAGAATTATGGAAATAGAAGATATTAAAAAAAAGATTTTGGAAATTTATGGATTTAATGAAAAGGAGTTTGAATTATATAAAAAATTCTTAGATAACTTTGATAGCGACTTTGAGTTAGAGGACTATATGAAAGTATCTGGAAAACCCCTAGCCCTTTTAGTATATTTGCCCAAAAAAACAAATTCTATAGATGACTTTGTAAACCAAATTAAGAATGTTATTGATATCGGAAAAAAGAAGGAAGGAGACTATCTTTATGAAAACTATAGACTTGAACAAGATGACCCAAATAGTCAAGTATGTTATTTATCTCCTACAAAGTTTGAAATGGGTGGAGTAGTAGTGCTTACATCCCGCAAACGTACTTAATCAGATAAAGGTTGAAAATTGGGATGAATGATATTAGTTAAATTAATAAATATGAAACCTGTTCTGTAATTATAAAATGGAAAGGAAGTTTAGTACTTATTGGTTATACTTTAAGCATAAAGATTTAGATTCTATTTTTACATCAATTAATGCAGCAAAATTACCTCCTAATTTTGAGATTAAACTATTTACATTAATTTCTTCAAATAATCTTTTTGATGAGATTAGAAAATGGATTCCTGGAGAATTTCAAATGAAATATCTTGAAGAAAACAATAATCTTGTGACATTAGAATTAAAAAGAAGTTTCGTATCTGGAAAAATAGTTCAAGGAAATTTAAATTTGGTAAAGATGGGTAATTCAAATATTTATGTAGCTATTTCCTATGATTCTTCAAAGTTTGTTAAAGAAGTTATGATCCCATTTTTTAATCATTTCTATTCAAATACCTCTAGACTTAATATAAGTTCAAATCAAATTAAAGATATTTTGGATAATCTAAATAAGAAAGTAGATGGAGAGATAGTTACAGATAGGGTGGTTTCCCATAGTAGAATTAATAACAAATTAATTGATTCTAAAATTGTCAAAAGAACAAAGGAATCTGATGTTAGATGGACATATGAAGATTATGAAGAATCTTTTAAAAGAGCCGCAGAAAATGATCAGTGGATAGATAAAATAACTTTCTCAGTAAAAAGAGAAGATTCAGAACTCTTTTATGGATTTTTATCTAGGGAAGGACTTTTTAAATGCAACAAAAATTTAAAATTGTTTTTTTACACAATATTTGATACTGTTCTTAAAATAGGCTCTAATAAGATTAAAGTATTTAAACAGAAATCAAGGGAGGAAAATCAAGGAAAGATAAAACCTATTTTTATACAGTACCCTATTAATATTTTTAAAGATGTTGGTCAAAATCATAAATTAATAAAAGCTTTATCAGAGTTCCCAAAATCAACTTATACTCTTTATCATGGAAATCCTTATGTGCATGCTTCTTTAGTGGATTATTATGATGGTTCTTCTTATGATCTTTGGGTTGTTTCGGAAGACAAAATAACTATTGTACCCCAATTAAAAGCAAGTTTTAGTTCAATCTCTAGATTATGTGAGCATATCTTTAAAAGATTTAGAGAAGGAGAGATTAAAGAGATGGTGGTAAATTAAAAATGTCAACTAGAGTAAAAGAGATAATAGAAGAAGTAGATAATTATGATCAAACTTTGAATGCAACTTTAGCTACTTTACATCTCTATAAGTTTGATGACTTTACATCATTTGTTGATGAATCTATTAAGTATTGGTTTGGTAAAAAGATGATGCCTGGAGAATTAACCCCCGATTTAAATATCCAATTAAATGGCGAGAGAGGAGTTATTATTGAATTAAAAAGATCTCTTCCAAGAAATGATTCTGAAGGAAAAGATTTATGGGAGGAACAATTTAATCAATTGTCCCAATATGATACAGATTTAGAAGGGTGGGAAACCCAAAATAAGAAAATCAACGAGCAAGATTTAATCTTATTAACTTCTCAAAAGTTAGGAATTGCAGTAAATGATTATATAGATGAAAAAGATTTAAAATTTACTAATTTCTCCAAAAATTTCTCAGTTTGGGAATTTAATTCTGTACAAGGAGTTAAACAAGCTGTTTTTTTGAGAAAAATCAAGGGAGAGATAACAGAATTTAAGAATATAATTAATGAAAGATTAAGAAGAGGGATTTCAATTTCTTTAGAATATTTATTTAGTTCTGGACTTTCCAAAGTCAAATTTTTAGATTATAAACCCAACACAGTGTATTTAATGTCTGTTCTTTGGGATTTTATATTTAGCACTAAACCAACTTTCGAAGATTGGAGGGAAGCTAGAGAATCTAAAGGAAGAAAGAATATAGATATACCAATGAATTTAGATGAGATAAAAGAAATAATAAATAGTAATTTTACTTTAGATGGCCAAAACAATCTTGTTAAGAAAGAATGGATTAAAGAAGCTATGGAAAACTTTGTAAAACTAAAATTAGCAAAAAGAGGAACTAATACTGAAGATTATATAATTAAGTTTAGGAAAATAATAGAAGATCAAAAAACAGGAGAGAGAAAAGAAGAAGTTTTTGCCAGATTATTATTTGGAGAAGCTGTACAAACTACTCTTGATAAATAATATATTCTTATTTCCCCCTTAACTTTATCCAAAGAAACACTAAAAATAAGGTGCAATTAGTCTAAGTGTTATAAGAAATGCTGAAAGAATTGTGAGAACAATTCCAATAATGAAGAGTGGAAGCCTTATTAATTCTGGAGCTCCAAATTGAGTAGATAAAACCCAACTTCCGATGAATAAGATTACTCCTAATACTAATGCTTCAAATTCATATCTTTTTGTAGAGTACCACTTAGTTTTCATAACCTCTCTAAGAATCAATCATATTTAGAATTTTCTATTCTTTATCTTTACAACTCTTTTTAATATCTTTAATCATCTCTCCTAAATTTTTATATCCTATTATGATGGATATACCATCTAAAAGTAAAATAATTCCTACAACTACTGCAGTTATATAACCCATGAGGGCATATTTATTTCCTTCTTTAAATAATTCAAAAAATATCTCTTTAAAAATTCCAGTAGGAGAAGTAACACCTAATAATCCTAAAACAAGTTCTATAACTGCTTTTAACCATTTTGTCATTACATCCGCGGCGAGGATACCCAGACTTTTAAGTTTGGTGAGGAATCGCCGTTAACCTCAAAATTTAATTCTTTTGTTTGACTATTAGGCGGAGTCAAGATACTTAACTCCACGAAACTAA
>Ga0207997_1000234_pt1 | contig 27685 bp, 34 predicted proteins | sample AntAceMetag02UKN_FD_184777 | JGI IMG/M metagenome (GOLD analysis project Ga0207997, IMG submission 184777) | Saline lake microbial communities from Ace Lake, Antarctica - Antarctic Ace Lake Metagenome 02UKN (SPAdes) (version 2) | ecosystem: Environmental > Aquatic > Non-marine Saline and... | reverse complement strand
TGGTTGCAATATTTACTTTTTGCCCTTGGGGATAAAATGAAGCGATTTCTAAATGCCTGTACATTGTGGTGGTGGGGAATGAAAAATCCTGTTATATTTGGCTCATCAAATGTTGGTTTACTAGTAAAACTTTTTCAATTTATTTTTAAAGTCAATGAGGACAATCGGCCCTTTGCAACAGATATATGTTGTGGTGATAATCGCCTAGTTTCAATGTGGGCATATCCTGGTGTCGGGAAAACGCCGATTGACCGCATTGACGAGTTAATGAAAGAGAATGAATATTTGCGCTGTCAATTAACAAAGACGGGCAAAAAGTCTACAGCAACCAACAAACAAAGCAGTCAATGAAAAGCATCACTGCCGGCGTATGGCAAACGTTAGTTGCAATTTGCGTAACAATTTAAAGCGGCATCGTGCTGCTAAAGGCTAAAGAAATATGGAAAACTATGAAATAATTTATGCTGATCCACCGTGGCGGCAATCTAAGGGTGGGAAGTTGAAAACGACATACGGCTAACAACACCCGCCTCCTGCGGGGAAGCGCAAACAGACAGCTAACACACAGATAGCAAAATGCAAACAGCACACTTCTACCGTTTATCAAACGTTGTATGAAATACCTAAAACCGCTCGCTAAGAGCAGGGAGTAATTATGAAACTATTACTATTGATCATCACGCTTATAATAGGCGGCATTTTAACATCATGGGCAATCACTGGAAATAAATCTGTATCCGCAATGGGCGGAATAGGGTGGAGTATTACTTTTACAGTAATATGCTTGCCCATTCTGATACATCATATGATCAGAATAATAACTCATTTTATGTAGTCCGCTCACGTCGAAAATAAAATAAAGTCCTGGAATATATCCAAGGACGATATTGCCGTTGTCTATCACGCTATAAAAGAGCTGTGGAAGGAGGAGAAGAAAAAGAATGGTAAATAGATCTACGCTCTATACGGCCGAGCGCATCAGAAAAGAGGGCGTCCGGTTTAAGCAGGAGCTAAAAATTGATATCAAAATAGGCCGCAACCTGGAAATATCAATAAAAAAACACGAGCGAATAATCGGTAATATAAAGAAACAGTATTTAAAAAATACGGAGGATCTAAAATGAATGAAACAAATACCGGGAAACAGCACGAGCACGAAAAGAAATACAGCGGCAAATGCCAGAACTGCTCGAACATGGCAACCATGTGGTTTTCAAAATCGATCGCAGTAGTATATAAGGGGAAAGAATATACACAATTGTGTGACGCTTGCAATAATATGATGTCTTTCAGCGAGGAGCAGCAGACAAAGAAGTTGACTGTTTATGCCGACGCTGACACCGCTAACATAGTCAACGAACTCGGGAGTACGGCTGGGTTTTCTGCCAGCGAAATAATGAAGCTATTTATAAAGTACGTCATTTCGGAAAATAAATGCTACGAGGCGCTTGGCCTGGGCGGTATTAACCGGGATGTTATCGAGCGGATATCCAGGGGGGAAGGATGAAAAAAGTATGTAAGCATTGCAAAAACGGGACTTCGGTATTAACGAAAGCCCCTGTTTTTCACAAGAAAACAAAAGTAATATATTTTTATATTAATCTTTTGATTTGCACTAAATGCGGGAGGAACTTTTTAAAATGAAAACCAGAGCCGATCAGTACCGGGAATTTAATAGCAATGTTTCGCATCTGCTTTTATACTGTGAGAATCGGGATATACCTATTCGGTTCGGCGAGGCGCACCGGCCGTGGTGGGTTGCGCTGATTTACGCCACAGTAGCGCTGCAGGCGGCAGTAAATATCATGCTTGGAAAAGAAGCTTTGCCGGAAAAGAAAACGGGAATAATAAACACGAAGCACAAGTACTCCCTGGCAATTGATTACTGGATATACGACCCGGCGACCGGGAAAAAGATACTGTGGGACTCCCCATACTATGAGCAAATTGGGAAATTCTGGGAGGGAATCGGCGGTACTGCTGGAGTATTTTGGAAGGGGAAAAAGAAAGATCCGCCACACTTGGAAATAAGGGGGAAGGTGCTATGAAAGGAACGGTAACAAAAGTAATTATTGATAGCGGCTCCAGCTATAGTCATGTAACATTCAGGATAAAAAATAAATACCCTGTTTATTTTTCGCTTCTTGACGAGTGCGAAATAAAACAAATAACCGAAAAGCCAGAGCAGTACTGTTGTGCTCGGTGTATGTTCTCCGGGTCAAAAATAGAGGTACTAAATCACGATTGTATAAAGAAAAAATAATTAATCAATTTTAAGATACCCTAACAATTTATTAATCAACCGAAAAGCGGCGGCTATTTGTTTCTCATTATTGAACGTTTTTTCAAGGGCTTGTTCGGTAATACGGACAAGCCCTTTTTGACCATTACCCAATATCGCCTTTTTAATCAGCTTGATATCCCCGGCATATTTACACGGCCCCTCATGCGGCTTAGACGGCCACAGCTTCAATAGCACCGTTACCACAAGGGTTATTATACCTATCCAGAGCGCACCCAATCCTACTCCGGCACCCAGCGACATAAAGCGCAGCCCCTCAGCCATTCTGAGCCGTCGTTAATATATCATGTATAGATATGACCGACGCCCTGGTTTCGTCGTCCATGCTCCATCCGTCGAACTCTGAGAACGTTCTGAGCATATAGTCAAACTCATCCTGGTAAAAGGCCATGTTGTCAAACCGTAATAGCCTGGTGCATATTTTCTCTACCATCAGCACATCCTCGGAAGTGCCGGACCCGAACTTCAGGCAGAGGCCTAGCGCCTTACGCTGTGGTTCTGATAGAGATAATTTAATCATTATTCCCCCACCTTTACGACCATCCACGTTACGTGGGTAATTGTCATGGCGTGGTTATCCCCCGACGTTGTCCGCTCCCTTACTTCTAGATTGTCACCGGGATTCAAAATACAGGAACCAAGCAATATTATTTTATCCGTATCTAGCTGTGTTGATCCAACAGATTTACCGTATGTACTCCAGATTTGCTCGGTTTGATTTCTGAAAAATGAGCACTCAAATACTTCATCGTTTCCTATTCCCGTCAGTGATAAAACAGCGTGAAGAATTACATGCATATGCCTCTTGCCACTGTGGGTAACAAAACTTGAATTGCAGTCGGCAATAATACCACCGTAAGTTTCGCACGTGTCAGTATTAACCCTGTACCACTGGTTATTAGTGGCGTTTGCATAGGTACTGTCCGTGACGGAAAATAACGTTGAATGAGGATTTATCCCCGGTAGTTTTGATACCAGACTATCCGATCTCCGCCAATGCAGGGTATCACGGTTTCCGCCCTCTTTAATTTGCAGCTCCGCCCAAACCCCGGCATCGTGAGATACTCCGATGGTATCTGAAATATTCTTCATTGATTTAACTATCCCCGGGGTGACAAGGCCGGTGTCACCGTCTGCATCTATAGAGGTTTTAAAATTATTAATGTTTATGCCGGTTTGTACTGCATTCGCACCCATTGACAAGCCGTTGACAACTATGCCCTTGATTATATTTTTACCACCTGATACGTTGATATTTGCCCCGATAACATTCACGGAATCGCCAGCGTCATTTGCCAAAACATCAAGCCCAATAATTCCGCCAGGTGTTGCAGCACTATCGGGATCATCATATATAATACCAATATGACCACCCAAACCAAAACCAACTTTGATCGTATCTGGTGCAGAATGAACAACCAGCGCCGTATCACCAACACTGCCAACTATTGGGGTATTTTTTAATACGGAAACCCCACCGGTTAATGCATTTGCATTCATTGCGATGTCACCGGTCATCGAAAGCGAAAGCAAATTTGATATAACCGAAGCACCTCCAAAATTCATTGCTGACCCATTATTAAAATCAGTGTTTCCGATATTGTTTATCTCCTGCGCATTCATTGCGATGTCACCGGTCATCGAAAGCGAAAGCAAATTTGATATAACCGAAGCACCTCCAAAATTCATTGCTGACCCATTATTAAAATCAGTGTTTCCGATATTGTTTATCTCCTGCGCATTCATTGCGATAGCCCCGAACATTGTACCGCCCGCAAGCGGTAAGTATGACGGGGCAAGTACTGCCGACGCTGCTTTGTCTGCCGAGTCGGAGTGAGCCGCATTTTCAGACGTGTCAGGGACAGACATTAATATTCCAAAATATAAACTATCGATGTAACTACGATGAGCAGAATATAATTTATACGCCCCAGGTGAATCGGTACCGATTCCAATATGACCCGTTGACCTCTCAATACTAATTGCATCAATCCAGCTATTCGCGGCAATGCTTCTTGTCCTTATTTTAAATCTGTTTAGGTTTTCATTGTTTACAATCGATATACGTCCCGCCGGGGATTCGCCTTGGTAGCCCATTAATATTTCTGCCGCTGCCGTGTCGTTTGTGTTATTATTTATCATGTATAATTTTGGTGCTGCCGCTTTATAGAGTGTCAAAAGATGCGCCCCGGCTGAAACGCGATCACCGATTATTATATCGGTACTGCACTGGATTGTATTCGTAAATATCGTATCCCGTACACTGATTTTTGATATTTTCTGAATACCCGCAAACGAACTTCCTGCCATTAACAAAATCAGTATTAATTTATTCATCTTTTTATTCTCCCACTCTTGTGATTTCTACCCATGAATCAGACACACGTTTTTCGGTTATCATATCATTACCCACCATGTTAAACCGGTAAGTCCCATTGGTCGATTTATCACCTCCAAAATAGAAATAGTTACCGGTAATTGTGACCTCTGATAATTTAGCCGGTAACTCATGGCATACCACCCTACGATAAACCGCCCCGCCATCTTTGTAAACCATTGGCCTATACCCAAGCGAAACATCACCAATGGTCACGCTGTCGGTCGCTATTGCGATCTGGTGGGCCGCTAGCCCTGCACCCTGTAGCGTGGCGTCCGTGTCGTTAATTCGTATTATTTTTTTGTTTGTGGTAGCCATGTAAGCCCCTATGTTAAAACGGTATCTTGTATTTCATCGGTAGCGGTTGCGTGGTCTTGCCATTCGTCGGTGTGGCTTACAACGTCCTGTATTACATCACCATCAGCGGCGGTAATCGCAACGGCCCTCTCTGTACGAGCAGCCAGACCACGGAAATTATAAATAGCATAATTCGTTTTAGCTTCAAAAGTTATCGCCCGGATGTATACCTGTATTTCCCCGTTTACTTCGCTCTTGAACGCCTCCGGGTCGATGATGGTGATAACGTCGCCCACCTTCAATTCATAGGCCGCAAGCCCCCGCATTATCCCTGTCCAGTGCGGATCTTTATAATTGATTACGATATAATTAGCGTAGTTTTTCCCGGTACGATAATCAAAAAGGCGATTGTCCACATTCGCAAAATGTTTAATCCCGTAGTCATCACGGGACGTTGTATCAATGGCAAGCTGTGGCGACTCCGGAGCTTTCTTCAATTGCAGCCCCTGGTAATCGATGTTTATCGTGTCGCCTATCGAAAAATTGGCGGTAACATTGTCCACCTTGATACTCATGTTCGTATCAAGTAACAGCGTCGGGGTGGTATCATATGATTGTATTTTAACAAAGGATGTGCCGATTGACTGAGCCGCCCCGGAAGTATTGGTTAAATCGAGCCACTGGTTATTATTTGATTTGATTATGCTTATTTCTGCCCCTTGCTGCATGTCAACAATCAGCCCGGACGACACCCGGAACGCCCTGTTGTCCGGCAGGGCTTCGGCTATATCAAGATACGAATCATTGCCGTCAGCGTCCGGAACTCGGATCACATCACCGACGCTTATATAATCGTCAACCGTCGCCTCTTCAAAATTAGTTTGAATTATGGTAGCCCCAGCCAGATGATCGGTTCTGAGCAGCGTTTCCATCTGCGCCATGTACGCTTTGAACTGGAAGTTATTACTCCCATCAATGGCCCTTAGCAATATGGATTTAGGGGACTGGGTTTGAGCGGTAACAATGACATCGTTATCATCATCATTCCAATCTGAATTTGCCCCGATAGTAACACGAACTTTAACACCCTCAACATATGTACGGTACGGAATAATGGTGCAATAATTATACACCTCATTCATGCCGCGCCCAGGGGTCACGAATACGATCATCTTGTGGCCATGACCGGTGCTCCCGTCATTGGTAAAAGTACGTGCAGACGTACCGGATGTAGGCCGGGGGATGGAAAAGAAATACCCGTCATTATCGTAGTTCATCATATAATCTAATTTCTGGGTATTCAGTTCCAGCGCACGCCAGCACGATATGGCCCGGGGGTTTTCGTTATCGTTTAATTCATTGTATGGGAAAATGAATTTATCATATTTAACAAAGCGGTAGGCCCCGGCGACAGATGTCTCGAAATTTATATTGTCATAATTTGGAGCAGATGACATATAAAATCTATCTTCTGTTGCTGTTATCCTTACAATATTTGATGCAACATTAGACTCTGTATCTCCGATATTAGTAGAGTTATCACGATCAAAAACAGAACTTGATGAAGCAATCACCCCCGACGGGTCCCATGCTTTTAGTTCCCCAGTACTAACCTCAACACAATTAATCAGATCGCCCGGTCCAGATACCAGGCTAATGTACTGGTATTTATTCCCCGTTGTTTTTGTATCAAACGAATCCTGCGAAGAAAGCGGATGCGTTACCAACATATAAGCATTATTATTAAGAAACGTATCACGTTGTAATAAACATAAATTCAAAACACCATTATGGATAATCATTTCGAGCGGGGTATAGTAGTATTCCCCGTCTGTATCTGCCGTTGAATTATATATGGTTGACTGTGATGATCCTGAAATATCCCATTTATATATATATGTTTCTGACGCCCCGGCTCCCCATCCGTTTTTCCATGAGATCGTAGAAAAATAAATATCATCTCCAGAACTAACTCCGCATAATACCTGCTCATGCCCCGTATCGCTTTGTGCGAGATCAATTATTTTTGTGTGGGTGTCTGCCGCAAGGTCGTATTCCCATATCGTGTTTCCGTAGTACCTTACCCCGGCATGTCCGGTAGATATTGCGCCGGTACCAGGAATGCTTTTAGAATAAAAAAACAAGTTGTTTTGTTGATTGTAAACCATGAACCCAGACTGCCCCATACTATATAGGGCCTGAATATAACCTAGTGCAGCAATAGAATGATACCCTGTATTTCTTGTTAAAAATTCATAAGTATAAGTGCCTGGGTCCATTTCGGTCCGTTCATCACAATCACCTGTTAATGATGTTCCTCCGGCAAAAAATCCACCACTACTCGAAACGGCTCTTATTTTTGTATACGCATCATGGCTAAATGGAATTAGTATATTTTCACCATACTTGGTAACGTACACATCAGAATGACCCAATCCGATAAGCGTAGTAAGTAATCTGGTTGATGTTGTTCTGCTGCACCTTATGCCGCTGGTAAAATACCCTGTTGCCGGATTGTTTCTAACAGTAGTATTTACAGTAAAAGTAGTTCCGTCATATGAAAATATTTTACAATCTTCAACCTCGAATGAACCCGGACGGCCAGCAATCTTTACAGCCATGCCTTTGATTTCTGTTTGAGCCGTGTTTATCCATAATTTTCTGATATAAAACCCTTCTCCAAGTGGTGATGCGCTCCCGGCAGGTATTAATTCGGTGCAATAATCACCGGCTATATTATAATTATAAAGACCCTCATTTATTCCACATAATATATTGTCGGTGTCAAATGTACCATCGTAAAGCAATGCTCTGTTTATAAAGCCTTTGCCCTCTGCATTGAGCCAGTTTCCATCTGCATCCCTATGTGGTAGTCGTGCGGCCCAAGAAATTGTTCCGCGATCATCAGGAAACAACGGGTATACTGACAACTGATTTTCAATATCGGGATTTACCGGCAAATTGCAGCTATCAACAAATTCTTTAGTGTGACCCTTAAGTAAATATTGCCGCATAATGTACGATATGGGCCGCTGCCTGTACGGCTCCTGTCCGTTCTTAACGGTAGTGGCACTTATACTCATGAGCGTTTTAGCCAGCCCCACGAGCCTTAACTGAGCCTTGTATGTACCGGTACGGCCCAGGATAATATCATCAACCTTGAAATATCCCATGTTCACTTCCATGAGAAATTCCTTTCCGCCGGAATCCATGAACCGATATTCCTTGAATATCCGGGCCAGGCGGTTCTCCCATGCAGTGAATACCACGTCATCACCGTCTATATCTTTGATCCCATACAGCGGGGTAAGGCCGGGAGAGTCATTAAAATATCCGTCAGTATTATCCATTACTACGATAATATCTTTGACCCCGAATTTACCGTGCGCCCGTTCGCCGTCTATGGATATATTCCCAATATCGAGCAGGCCATTCCGTTTATATTTACGCCCTGTCAGTTGGTCGTAATGCGGGATATGGGACCGGCTGGTAAAATTAACCCACTGCCCGGATCGGTCCGAAGCAGTGTTGATATATAATTTTATATTAAACGGATGGTCAGGATGTTTAGCCAACGTTTCAAATAATAGATCATATGACATTATTATTCCGTTGTCTCAAATGCGTATTGTACATTGCGATACGTTAAATCGGCCCGGTGTTTTTTTAATGCCGTCACGGTCTGCCGGCCGATCAGCACCGGGGGAATATCCTCAATACCGGTGCGCAGTACCAGGTCGTTACCGTGCCGCTGGTGCTCATTCATCACCATTAAATTTTGATATAAAGCATCTGAGGCTTGACCAAAAAAACATGTTATAAACCAGCGTACAGTATTTGATTGCGGCTGGCCGTATGTAGTAGTGCCATTCACTAGGGATATTTTTGCTCCGGCCAGGATGTACCCGTAATCAAAAGAGCCCTTGTCTGCGATATCATCAAAGGTATAATACCCGCTGCTCTCGTCGTCCGTGTCCTGTGCGTGCTCAATAGTGTGTAATGTAGTCCATAGGTTTGTACTTGCGGATGATGGCTGCTGTATATCCACGTACACGGCGAGCTGTGAAGTGTTTGCGGCCATTCCTGCCGTAGTCCATGTCGCACTAAAGGCGGTCCAGGAGGACGCCGAAGCAAGTACAGCAGGGCTTTTAGTGGCAAGCAGCGATCCGGCCGAGCTGTATTCCTTAAGGCTTATCTTTGAAAATCCATTGACCCCGGTTTCTTTGTAGTAAAATCCGTTCCGTATATGGGAATACGCCCCGGTCCGGACGCTGTTAATACCGGTTAATGGTGATACTATTTTGTGAGTATCGGCACCGGCACCACCTCCGTTTGTTCTGATTATTTTTGACCCATTACCTACACCAAAATTAATTTTATTATCAGCACCGAATTTATAGCCCTCCTCAACACTGACCTGTCTGCCGGTGGTCTGTGTCTCAGTGACCATCGTCCAGCTCTTTGGGAGTGATCTAATCGTCATAGGGTCGGCGGCCATGTAATCATATTTAAGGGCTGCGGTAGCCGTTACGGTGGTAACTCCGGTTACTACCGCCGCCGTTAGTATAGTAATCTCTTCAGTAGCCCCCGGGTTATTAACGTGAGTAGACGGGCCTAGTATTATTGTCATACTTGGATTTAATACATACGGGTTAACCGTTGCGTCGATATCCGTTGCGCTGGTGTCGGATGCCAGGACCAGGGCCGCTCCGCTGGTTACCGTTGCTTTGAAAAATAGGATCCGGTTAACCTCTTTAAAATCATTATTTGCAACCGGGATATTTACCCCGAGCTGAAACGCCCCGCCCTGTGTTGGGAATGCCATTATCCTGCGCCCTCCGGTACTAAATCGTCAAGGGCAAAGGCCCCATTACTAATATCTCTGGTTAATATTTCACGCATTATATTAGCCAATGCCCCGCCGGTTACGCCCTCTTCACCGAACACCTGCACCCCGTTGGATGACGATATAATCACCTGAGGGGATATGCTGAAAGTCTGCGGGTTGCGGCGTGTGACGGAAGAATAGCGGCTTGAACTGGCGGCGTTTGTCAGTCCGTCATCCATACCGGCTGTAGAATAATCGTCATCATTAGAGCTGTATGCAGACATGAGGGATGCGCCTATTCCTACCACGGCGCCGAATATACCGAGAGCTGCACCGGCCCCGGCCAATGATGCGGCAATCTTGGCATTCTTTAGGGCGATAAACTGAGTAATTAATCCCGGTATCTGCTGCGATATACCTGACATTGCACTGAGCCAGGCCCGCTTTCCCTTGGTTGCGTTCACGGCGATGGCGCTAAATAGGGAGGACATGGCATTGGCGCCACTGGAGGCAAGGTCAACGATGGCCTTTTTTGAATCTATAAAGGCCTGTGTAAATCTAGGCATTAAATCAACTGTCACGTCCTGCGCTCCATCCTTTAAATCTTCAAGCGTATTTGAGGCATTACCCAAAGCGAAATCCATGCTATCAGTTACTACCGTAAATTCTTCAAATCCAGCGAGAGGTAATAGAGCGCCGGTATCGCCTCCGCCATCGCCTGTACCGCCAGCAGCACCGCCTAATATTCCAGCGTCAACCGTTTTATTCAAATCGGCTATCTGCTGCTTAAGTCCGGCGGCCTGTTCTTTTAATTGGCCCATGTATTCGCGCATTGTCGCTATGTTTCCGTCATCAAGAAGTATAGGGGCATCTGCACCCTTTACGCCTATCTCGTTATATAGCTCCTGTATCGATAACTTAACTCCGTCAAGGGTTTTTTGTAACTTCATGCCCTGTGTTTCCATGCCCATAGCAATAGCCATACGCTCAAGCATTGGGGTTATTTTTGCAAGCAGCGGAACAATACTATTGTTTCTTATCCCAATCCATGCAGATTTTAATCGCTGCATAGCATCAACATAAGCAGCAGCACCGCCAGCAGCATCAGTTGTCCATGTAAGCCCGAGTGATGCCGCCTCCTCCATTTGGGCCCTGATCGCTTCTGTTCCCTGGTTGAGTATCGGGATCATGGCAAGACCGCCACGGCCAAACAGCTCTTGAGCGATAGACATCTTTTTAGTATTATCAGTCATCTTTGAAAACCTATCAGCGGTTTCAAGGATAACCGTATCAATATCTTTTAATGTCCCGTCAGTTTTATGTATCTCAATACCAAGGTTATTAAATGTCCGGACACTTTCAGCTAACCCCTCGTCAGCATCACCCAGGGCTTTAGCGGCCCGTTTAAAAGACGCTTCCAATACCGAAATGTTCGTTCCTGCTAATTTTGCTACATGGTCAAATTCAGAAAGAAATGTAGTTGATATTGATGTCCGTTTGCTCATTTTATCGAACATATCACCGGCGGTGGCGGTACCATCTATCAGGCTATATATAGATTGAACCGCTTTCTTTACGGCAAGCGCACCAACAAGCATTTCAGCACCGTAATTTTTAACAGCACTGGTCAGCTTTCCTACACCCTTCTTCGCAGAATCAAAACCCTTTTTAGTTTTGTCCTCAGAAAATACGCCGATTTTTACTCCTGAAACGTCAGCCACTTTTTACCTCTTCCATTTTCTTTTTAATATCGGCCTTAACTTCGGTTTGTATAATGTGGTAAATCTCAAGCTCTCTCCAGTCCTGCTGCATGTATGAGCGGCCATCCGGGAACCGCCCCTCAAACTCTCCATACTCTCCACGGACGGCACTGTACGCCTGGATGAACGGCCGCCACCTCCCGGCTATCCAATGTTCTTCTTGGTCGGGCTGGAATCGGAAGCCGCCGAGGGTGTCTCTTGCTGCTTTTCTAATTTCTTCAACTTCCGATCCTGAAAAGGGCGGTTAAATTCCTCTATACTCTCGAGAACGTTCTCCATCATTTCAGGGTTACGATCACAGAGTATATCGATAGTTTCTTTGTTCCACTTCTCTTCAAACGGGGTAGATTCAACGCCGCCAAGAAACTTTGTATATAAAGTTTCGTTAGCCGTGTCGGCATCGTTGTCAATCTTGATCTTGGTGAAATCGGGCTTTTGTGTTACCGGATTATAGGTGACATCCTTGCCCTTGAGGCTCAGTTCAGAAAGTTTATTTTGTACTTTCTGGCTGTACTGCTTAACGGTAAACACCGCTTTCTCTTCGCCGTCGATGTACGCTGATACGTCCACTTCGGCGGTTTTGCAGATAACTTTGTCAAGCTTCATGATCACTTCTCCTTCATTCGGTTAGGGTGGTTTATATATTAGTCCAGGTACTTATCGGAATCACCGTTTACAAGTGTGATTTTGCAAATCGGATCACTGCCAACTTTTATGGCCTCACCATTCAGCGGAAACGGGATATTTCCTTTTCCAGAAATAACCGGATCACTTTCGCCGTCAAGTTTGAAATGCAACACTTCAAGCTCAAGCGTATAATAATTACCGGCGGTGATTGCGTCCGAACTGGTGAATAACAGGCTCAGGCTCATATCAGTGTTAGCAATATCGCCGGTGTACATAGCGTCATAAGCGTTGTCATCGAGGATTCCATCAAGCTTTAATCCCAGAGTAGCGGGCCCTTTGTCAATCCTATTTCGCAATTGCGTTCCGTCCATTACCCACCCTTCTGGGTCAATACCGTTTGAGTATGAACTCTCAAATCCCTGGATGTAATAAACCGCAACGGGGGTGTCGCCGTTCGTGGGGTCAATACTCATGGCCCCATGACTAAACGTCCACGGGACCTTAGTGCTGTACGTGGGCGGTGTAGCATCAACACCGGCAGTAGTAACGGCGATTGTAAAACCGGTACTTCCCGGGTCTTCTGGTTTTTCACAGTCGCCTTTGTTTGCATTGGTCACGGTGACGGTCTCGGTTCCGGTGGCTCCGAAATCAGAAAGAGCATTTACGGCCGTTGCTATGGCGGCTCCTATATCAGCAGCAGAGATACCAGTTGCCCCGGTTACCGCTATTGCGGTACGTCCAGCTATGGCGGGATCTGTACCGCCCGAATTGATATTAAGCCAGATATAATAATCCTCGTCGGGAGAACTGATGTACATGTACGTATCATTGAGGCTTCCAGCTACATCCGCAACCGTGGCGATGGTGGTTATCTCTGCGGTAGTTTCAAGCCCTGAGTTCGTCCAGCTCTTTCCAAGGAACCCAAAATCCATTTTTAAAATGGAATGTAGTACAGCTTTCATATTCCAGGTATCAATTTTCATCCCGGTGTAACGATGGGTTCTTATGTCAATCTGTTTCTGAATTGAAAATGATGGCAGTGTTTCCGCTCCGCTTGCCGGGCGTAATTCGTGGGTATACGGAGAACTTCCCCCGGTGACCGTCTGCTCGTTGCCAAGCACCCCAGCCAATAACAGATCGCAGTTATCAGGGTTTGCTTCCAGGTCCTTTATGCTTCCCATCGGATCACGGCCATCAATGTACGTGTCCTTTTTGAACCGGCTATTTATAATAGCATCGCTGGGCATTTTCCGTATTTTCCCTTTGATGTCCTCGCTTCCTGCCTCAAGGGCAACCGTCGGGGCCACGCCCGTTCCGAATGTAGTCTCGAGGCCAATACCTATCCATGCGCCCCCGCTCGTTGCTCTGCGTCCCATCTGATTTTCTCCTTAAATTAATGGTTGTGGATCGCCATATTTGTATTGAAATCTTATTAAAAAATCCATGTCAAAAAACATCGTATAATCAGCCTCATTATTATATACCTGGTCGCTTACAAATAATGTAAATACGGCCAGACCGGACCGGGTTGGGCTTGCCAATACCGCCGCTTCCACATCCTTTTTAAATCTCAATAGTTGCTTTTCGAGTTCGGCTGTCGCATTCGGCAATACTTTAACAACGCCCCGGATAGAGAACACACTATCATTTAGTGATGTCTGGTATGTCATCTGATCGTTTAATTCAGTCGGGTTACTCCCCTTAAAATAAACGATTGCGCCGGGGAACTCATTGGGCTTGATTGAATTAAAATCATTCCAGTCCCTGGTTGCCAATCCGATGTTAAACCAATACCGGCCGGGGGTAGTTGCGGAGCCGTTGGCAATATTACCAAGGGCCGTAACGATGTCGTCAGCTATTTCATTTATAACGTGCTCTTCCGGGTCGGTGATGACGAACGCTGAACTTGCTACCGCCGAGTCAGTCAGTGCGGCCTTGATCCCTATGGCCTTGACCGTAGCGGAGGCCGTGACAGTAAACGCAGCTGTATATTCCGTGTCCGTAGCATCCGGTGTACTGCCGTCGGTGGTGTAGTATATTTTAGCGTCGGCCGTGGCACATGTCATTGTAATAGATACATAATTGATATGACTACCAGCGGCCGGGGAAATAACGGGGGTGGAAACAACACTTACCGCGGCGGACGGCATCCAGACAATCGGTGCATGTATCAACTGTACAGGAGCGGCAACATATAGCGGGGAATTTACCGGCGTTCCGTGGTTTGCGTTTGGTGATATATCGATAATAGAACTGGCCCCGGTCGCCGCTTGCCCTGCGGTATTCTCGTTCATTAACCACCGGCCTTGCAACCCATTTACTATATTATCAGCACCGTTGGCAGTGTAGATTGTTTGTAATTCCTCAATGGATAAGGCCCTGTTGTAATATCTGACATATCGAATAGCACCGTTATAAAAACTAGAATTACCGCCACTATTTACATCCACACTACCGATTCTAGCGTTATCAACATTCGTTAATTGTGATATCCAGTATGTGCGATCCGTGTTTGCGATAAACGTTTGGGCCACGGCCACATTGTTTACATATATCGTTGCCTCTGTCCCGTTATGCGCAACAGAAAACTTATACGTGCCGGGAGCAATAGCGGCATCAGCTTTTAATACCCATTTAATTTCACCGGCCACTATTGCCAAAATAGTGAGCTTTTCATTGTTATCTATGAAGAAATGCAATCGGGTTGCTGCGTCGGTATCCGAGACAGAGAACAACGCCCTGTAGGTTCCGTCAGTGGTTACGGTTGCTGTTAAAATTATCGTCCCTTCTGTATTTGCGGATACATCAGAAACGAGCTTATCAATATTGATATATTGACTTGATATAGTTGTAAGATCTAATGACATAATATCCTTTATTATGTAATCGGAATTATAATACCAAATGCAGTCAAGCCCCAATCGCCTGCGAGATTTGCCGTTGACGGGGCGATACGTGACAACTTCAATCTGATCTGATCCGATGCGGCCCAGCCTAAAGCTGTAACCGTTTCAGTCCACGTGAAAAAATCAAGCTCATCCTGTGTACCGTCGGTAGCTAGGTCACCGCTTTCTTTATTAGCATATGCAGCGTCCCAGCTTTCGCCGTCGGCCTTTGCCGAGTGATACACTTTTAATTCAATATTTTTTGAGGCTACGGCGGTACTTGCGTAACCCTTGGCAAAGAAAGTAACCGTGCCGCTTGTATCAATATCCGCCGGGACTTCGGGGAGTAGGCATTCAACAAACTCTTCCGTGGTATCGTCAAGCAGATGTCGGAATATATTCCCGTTTGTCCCTGTATCATTATCGAGCGGGGCGGGATTTGCCGCAGGCATCTTAAACGACCCGGCCGGGAACTGTACGTAAAAATCAGACATTGGAACCGCCTCCCATAATATAATCAATAGCATTGTCAGAAAATTTCTTTTCTTTTAATTCGTCAATTATCGCCTGCCGGTCGCTGGTTGTTTTCTCTGCCGCCTCAGTTGCTTTTAGGTCAATTGCGGATATGGCAACCTTGCTAATTTTAACAAGCTTCCCGTCAATGATGTCCATATATTTTAATTCACAGTCCGGAATAACGGGATTGACAACAGCCCCTTTGTAGTCCGGAGTGTGGACGCTGTATACAATCCGCACTTTGTCATCTTCTTTGATTGCTACTGTTGACATAATATTTTTCCTTTTATATATTTCCAATTGCTCTTGGTTTGTCCTTTTTTCTCCATTCATTCCATGAGTACCATGATCCAAAACAAAGGCCCATGGCAACGGTGGACGCCCTAACGCTCCCCGCTTTATCAATCAACAGTATCAACCTCAGCCATATATCAGCTATTTTCCTACCGATATTTCCAGGGTTAAATCTGAATAAAAAATCATGTAGTAAAAAGCCCCTTATTCCGTATGGGGCAAACGGCGTCACTATCGGCCGGGCAATAGCCGGTATACTCCCACCGTCAAATTCAAATCCGCCCTTGATTAAGTACCGGTATTTGCGGCAATCGTATTCAATCCGATATATTATATTGTGATCCAGTCTCATTTTTCCCGTCCCGGGTATCGGCGATATGGACGGATAGCACGGCTTCCCGGCACTATTAGTAGTTGTTAGTTTTAATTTTTTCATCATTTCTTCTTTTTGTAATCGCCACGGATTAACCCGGCCAGTGTTCCCTTGATCGAGTCAACGACCATATGCAGCACTTCAACAGCTTTATCGTCCCAGGTGTACTTTGTTCGGCTGGCGATCTTAGTTAATATTTGCAATGACCTATCAGATAGATACATGCAAATAGCCACTTCCATCCAATGGGCTATGAGCCAGTCAACATAACCGGTCATGCCGCCCCTCTTGGAAACATGTTATTAACGTCACGGATGATTTGTTTTTTGAATAGCGTCCTTGCCCGGAAGTTTCGCTCCCTAATAGTCGGCTCCAAATATGGCCGTGGCGGAACCCTGGTAGCTTCCATTTCCCAGTACTTGGGATAATTAAAACCTTTCTTTGATTTGGCGTTAGAACCGATATACAATATCTGATCCAATCCCCTTTTTACTATATCAAAATCGATAGAGCCAATTAATCTTGAGCTGTCCCTGTTCAATGCCTGGCCCTGCAATTTATTCTTTTGAACCTGACCCACAAGATATTGACCGGCCGCAGTTAAGCCCCTTGCGTGGAATTTAGGCATAGCAGCCTTTAGCCGCCGCATATCCCGCACGGTGTCATTCGTCTTTATTTCAACACGAACGTTCAAAGCGTTTTCCTCTGGTACTGGTCGATAATGCCCTGCGTATATTTCGGTACTCGGGTAGGAACGAATACAGTGCTACCGTCGGGCGTCTGCCGTTGAGTCAATCCGCGTCTTTTTTCGTTCACCTCATCCTTGATCATTGATATAAGCTCCAGGCATGCCTCCTGTAAGTCCCAGGGAATCGTTGTATACCCTGCGTTATAGGTTAGCTGCACGTTCTCTACACCTTCAGTAAACGTCGACCCGTACAATTCAATCCGGGTTTTATTGTTGGCTATCCGGATTAAATCGGATGAAAGTTTTGTAGTACTGGCAAATTCCCCGGCCAGATCATCACGGATATCAATAGCTGCGGCGGTTGAATTAATAGGGTAGTTACGGGGGATAAGCATGTTATCCCCGCAACCACTATATGTTTCCACCAGGTCAGCAGCCAGCAATTGCCTCCGTGAACTGGAACCCTTGCCGGTCTCTGTGGATATCCACCATGACGCCGCATTGATCCACAATTTTAACTGTTCGTCAAGGTCGGTATCGGAGTCATCAATATACAAATATGGCTTAACAAGGGTATCGACGTCCGCCCCAACCAGGGTATTCGCTGCGTCTATGGTGATTGACATTGCCATTGTTTAGCCTCACACTTTTACAAATTTTTCCCGCTGTTTTTTAGACCGCACCATCGCAGCCTTGTACTCGTTGGTGAGCTTCGGGTCTTCCTTGAGATTCACCAAATCCGCAATAGCAGGGAGGCGGCTCTCAGTGACATCAAGCATCTGTCCACGAAAATAGGGCCCACCCTTTTCGTGGATCGCACAGGTAGCCTGCACGGATACTGTTTTTTCATTGGCAGTACCGAACTTGCTTACTTTCTTAACGACGCCTTTGTTACTGGAAGCCTTCAGCATCTTGTTTTCTTCGGACAACCCGTTCACCTGCTTTCTGAGTTGCTCGATCTGTTCTTTTTCATTCATGACATTCACTCCATTATTATTAGGGTGGTAGGGGCCGGTATTACCCGACCCCTTTGGTTTACGTCTGCGTGACATTATTTATTAATGTAGCCAGCAGTCACACCGTTAATAGTCCCGGCGTTCGTAGCGTTCTGGTTAATAACCTTCATGCCATGGCCCTTTGATCTACCAACGATAGCGGTGCTCGGAACGGTCACCAGGTGCTGAGTAGTATAGGTGGCGGATGTATCAGGCACAACAACTTTGTATCCGTTGCCATCGCCCTCGATACCATAGTATTCAACAGAGTTGCCGGCCGCTGCCGCCTTAGTTGCAATTTCATCACACTTGGAAATTATCCGAGGTACGCCGGCATTAAATGTAACCACTGAACACGTGATACTATTCCACGTACCGTCATCATACTGATAATTAAGCAGGTCGTTCGCAGCAATCACGGCACTATTATAATCATTAAGGCTATCGGTGGCATAGAATACGGTATCACCAATAGCAATAACAGTGTCAAGCGTGGTGGTGCTCTGCGGCCACTGAAAATATACATCATGCTCAGTGATATCACCCTCAAACGATGCGGTAACAATACAAATCTTCTCACCGGACCGGGCGGGGATATTAATCAAGATATCCGTTCCGGCGGTTTCGGTCTTGGAACCGAATGCGGTGATATTTTCCAGATACACGTTGAGGTTCAAATCTGCAACCGCATACCCCGACAACGCCACCAGTACGGCGCTTGCCATAATCCATTTCATGTAACGTTTCATTTCTCTTATCTCCTTTGATAAGTTTTTAATTATTATGCAGCGGCAGTCCGCAGTTTACAGAGTGCGGCCGGGACGGCAACGACGTGCGCCTGACGGGTACGGAACCGCAGGAAAATCTCATTGTCCCGCATGGCATGTACTGTCTGGTCGAAAATACGGAACTCCTGCCCCACTCTCTGGCCGTGGCTGCAATAAACCGGGTTTCCATACGCAATGAAGTTAGTCGATTTTGCGCTGTCACTATCGCCGGGCATGGAATCAGCCAGGATATAGGGCCGTCCGCATAACGTCGGCGGTGCTCCACCCTGGGCCTCTTCGTAAATATAATCGCCGTTGGCGTTTTTGACCTTGGAAACGATGTTGAATACTTCGGAGCTCATGATGTACCGAGCGCCAGCTCTGGCACCGGAAGGAATCGCAACCCGCATGTCTTTCAGGTCGTCAAACTCGACGTCCTCAAATCCAACCTGTCCAGCTCCGAGGGTTTCCTGCACAACGTTGGTATCATACAACCAGCCGGTAAACGGGTCAGTATTGGCAGTAAGGACCTGCTTGTCAAACTCCTGCCCGTATGCTTCACCCAATTTCCGGGCGAAATAGGAGGCCAGGGATACCATGGAATCCTCTTCCAAGGAATCAGTCCAGGCGATCCATGCGGCCAGGGTTTCAGCGTCCAAAGACTTTGAGCCGAACGTAGGATTCGTTTCGGTGATCGTAGTCGTCTCGTTCGTGAGCCAGGTAAGCGTTACCCCGGTACCGTCAACTATCAACTTGGATTCCCTTGTACCCAGCGGCCGGCTGTCAATAAGCCCCATCATCTGAGACGCCTGAAGGGAGTATCCTTTTACCTCGGTTTCGTATGCGGTAGGAACGGTATACGAACCGGTCACAGCGTCACCACGCATTGCAGTTCCGATCTGCGCTTTCTCGTGAGTCAGGATCTTCTGGATTGCTTCAGCGTGCTGAGGATCGCTCACGTTCCATTTATTGTCACGTTCCCAGTTGTCCATCCCGGTTGATTTGCAAATACCACCACCACCAGCCATTACCTGGATGGGGTCAAAATTACGGGCGCCCATGAAAAAGTTCTTGTATGCTTCAGAAGTTTTTTCTTCGGGTGTAAGGGTATGTACGGCATTCGGCCGGATCTGGCTTTCCATGATTTTCTGACATTTAGATTCAAGCTCTTTGATGGTCTCGCTCATTTCGGCTTTTTCAATCTCCTGATTAAACAGCATACCTGAGACGATATCTTGAAACTCGCCGACGGTGGAATCATCGTTCAATCCCTTCACTCGGTTATGAATAGATACTGCGGACATTTCAGAACCCTTCGCATATTCAGCTTCGATACGCTGGATTATGATCTTGCCCTTTTCCTCGCCGTGCTTCGCAATCAAGGCGGCTTTTCTTTCGGCAGTCAACATATTACTTACCTCCATTATTATTATCGTTTCGTAAGAACGGCATTTTTTTAGCCTCTCCGCCCTCTTTATTAATCGAGGATTTACGAAAAGCCACACGGCCAGTTTTTTCCTCTGATGTGGCGGGTTGATGTGATCCCTCCTCGGAATCCCCGTCAAGGATTTTGGCTATATTGCTTTTAGTACCCTCGGTGTTGTCTTCATTTCCTTTATCGCTATACATCATATCAATAACTGATTTGATGTCTTCTATATCCCGACCGAACCGCTTGAACTCACGAACCAGGTACTTAATTGAATCTTCGGTGTCCATGTCCTTTTCTTCAGCGTCGGGAAACATTTCTTTTTCAGCGTCGGCAATGGATTTACCGGAGGCTTTGAAGTCGGCCTCGTAGGTATCAACTGATTTAAGTTGTTCCGTTCCCCGGTTGGATCCGACATTAACAAAGGAAGCTTCGTACAGCTCAGATTTAGTTATAGTCCTCCACGGGTCATTCTTGCCCGTCCGGCCCTCCGGGACTTTGCTCTCAAGCGAACTGAACCCTATTGACATACTGTCTATGATATCATCGTCAACAAGTCCGTGTATTTCATCGGCAAGAGGGGAGATGTCTTTTTTAGCAAAACGTATACCCTTGATAATAAGCTGCCCGTCTTTTTTAACAGCCCCTTTAGCTCTGGCAATGGCCGGGATATCGTGCCGGTGTGCCCACATGATAACGGGTTTTTTATTAAAATGCCTGATATCCATTCCGGCGATATCGACCACCTCTTGATCTCGGTCTATCTTGCCATCCGATACAAGGAAATCATACGTTTCCGAATCGGGGGCTTTTGTGATGATCCCGTTCAGCAATCCCTTTTTTAATTTCATAATCTCTCCATTGATGCGGAAGCGGTGGGAGGGATCAACCTCCCACCTACCACCCTAACCGGCCCATACGGGCTAGCGAGCGGGACCCGCTTTAGTCCCTGAACTGTCCCGGGTCAACCATGCCGGAGCGTTCAAGCTCATTCATAATAATGTTCTGATTGTAGGCCAGTTTCGTAACCGCTGCGATTGTGGCGATTGATGCGATTATGATAATGCCTACTAAAATTCGTCTAATTTTGGTGGTCATATTATTTCTCCTGTTTACGCTACCATGATATGTATACACCCGCAGTTGATTACATCCTCCGCCGGTGCGCCTGGTTCGAGTGGATATAAAAGGCCGGTGCTGAATGTCTCTCCACGTTTAGCAATCTCCCCGTCTGCAGCGGCATGGTCGGGCCTCGGGTCGCTTGGGTTTTTGCTTGACACCCACATCGTTTTTTCAATACCAAGATCCTCCATTGTATTGTCACGTGCTTGGCTCAGTGTACCGTTGACCTCAGTTTTCGCAACGGTAGCCATGCGGTGGGATGCGCTCGTCGTAACGCCCTTACAAGCCTCTTTTAGTCCGGCCTGTATGTTCTCATAGTTCAAGCCCCGTTCAATGCCGTCTTTAATTACCGGCCGCATTTTGGCTGTCAGCTGGTCCTTTATAGTGCGGTTAGCCTCTACGATATCGATCGACTTTGTTTCGATTGCCGCCGTTGCCCTGGCATTGGTGACATCAAAATTAACGCCCATACTATCAGCAATGTCAGTCCCGGCAACCTTAAAAGTTGCGGTATAAAACGGCCTGGACATATCTACGAGCGATGCGTCCAGAGCTTCCCAGTCCGGTTGAAAATCAACGATCATGTCCTCGGTCAGCGTTTTGATTATTATCTTTTTCGCCGCCGCCATACCGGTATCATTATAGCCCTCGACACCCTTGGTGTACATGCTCGCCGTTGCATCCTTGTTGTATATCAGATCAAGAACGTCATGCCGTATTTTAGAGATATGCTTTTCCCGCAGATCCTTGGCCCATTCGTTTTTGATAGGCGTTGTTTTCTTGTCCAGCTCCCGACGTTTCTTCTGCCCGAATAGGTCTAGTGCTTTTTTATCCATTGGTACCGATTTACCGGACACCATGATTTTAGTCATGGTGTCAATGCTCTTGGTTGGCTTATCGGCTGGCTTTGGCTTCGGTACTGCTGGGATAACCAGTTCTTTTTCCGCAACCTCAGCCAATCCCAATTCCAATTTTTCGTTAACGTCGTTTATATCGTACCCGGTCCGGACCAGCGTCTCCGCCGTCGTGGCCCTGGTGTCGATCGCATCTTTGAGGGCGGCTAATTCCGATATTTGGAAATCAAGGACACAATCGGATATATTTTTTTCCTTATCGAATAAATCGGTATAATACTGCTCTTCAATCATCCGCATGCGCGGTATTAATTTGCCCGTAAAGAACATTGCGAGCTGCTCTTTGATATTGGATTTGATGGACGCTTCTTCATTATGGCCGATCATAGCCGGCGGCGTTTCCAGTACGGCCTCAACCTCCTGCCGTGTCCATTTTCGCATGTCCATAAACATCATGTCTTTTTGAGTCGTACCGATGGGCTTGTACTCTGACCCCTTGCCAAACACCGGGACGGACCAGGCTTTGTCCAGCCCCTTCCGTTTCCGGTCCCACCGCTTGCTGATGTTATCCGCTTCGGTCTGGTCCAGGTTCTGTTCTGTTGTTATCATACCGGACATGGTAGAGCCGTTATTTAAAAACGACCAGTTGTACTTCGCTGCGGACAAATCGGAATTAAGGCCAAGCATTGAAGCGGTAAGGGGTGCTAATCCACGGTAAGGATTAAGCGGATTGAACATTTTAAAATGGATGATATCGTCCGGGTCGATAAATCGTTTCTTCCCGTTTTTGTTTTCGACCCACATGCTGATATCCTCGGTAGCCGGGTCGATCTTTTCCCGCATATAATCAGGTACAAGAAATCTCTGCCGCACTACCGGGGCATCAGCCATATCGGCCCGCACTTTTTCAATAAAACACTCTCCCCGGGTATCCAGCCACGTGCTGATACCCTCCATTAGCGTGTACCGGTTTAATATCGGCGATACCCAAGTAAACAGCCTGCCCGGATAAGATGAGTCTGTTATGTCTCTCCCCCCGCGTTTAATCTGGTAGGGTGTCTGTGCAATATTGACCGCAGCTACCCGGGTACAGGCATATACCCATGAGTTCTGTAAATATGGCGAAACTATGCGGACAAATTTTCTGTCCTCATTATTCGCTATCGATATGAAATGTAGAAACTGATTTGACTCGTCAAGGGAGGTGGTATAATTAGACGCTACCGGCCCCTGCGGGGTAGACTGAAACACGGTACCTTTTTCTGATGTACGTGCAGCGGCACCGGTCCGGATCTCGTCCAGTTCTGATTGTAGTAGATCGAATGTCATTTATTTACCTGATCTCCCTGGTATATTTTGCCATCACACCTCCTATACGAATATTTGTACTCCGAAATCGTTAGCCAATGCATTATCCAGATACCGGATTGCATCCATGGAATGATCCAGCTTTTTAACCGGTTCGTCTTTCCCCGGCTTCCAGATATATGATTCAAATTCGTTAATAGTGTTCGTGCAGGAGGGGTCAACGGTCAGTCTCGGTAACCCGTCACCGGCCACCTTTAACCGGTTCTGGATATGATTGATACCATCCAGTACGCGGCCCTTAGCCCCTACCGCCGGGATATGATCCACAACCATGTCAGCAATAAGCCCGGCCGCTGAATTATCCACCGCCACCAGGTGACAATTGTATCCGGTCGTCCAATCCTTGGCCTGTGCTGTGATCTCGGATTGCAATTTTCCTGTCTCGTAGAACTCTTTGAATATGTGCCATCTACCATCGCTGTCCTCTCCTACCAACAGTATAACGGCGGGATTTGTAAAACCCTCATCAATTGCCAGATACCAGCGCACTACATCCGCAGCGTCACGTGTTTTAACATGCGGCCCATCAGGCGTACCGTCGAACTCATCGTATACGGCGCCCTCTGCCGTGGCCCATAATCCCAGGCATAGGCGTTTGTGACGTACGCCGGTGAGGTTGTTAAGGGAGTTCATTGTACGTACTCCCTGTGCAGTCAGGACGCCATCCGCTGTATATAGGGTCGGGTTGTCCTTGTGCTCAGAGTTCAGCAGCTCAAGTGATCCGGACTGGGCCCGGTCAAGAATCCAGTGCTTGGAGCCGCCCGGATTGCAATCACCGAACAACTGAGGATATTTGATAACTGAATTACGGCCGGTAGTACGGGTGGTCATTTTCTCGTGGTCGTCCAGGGTGAACCGCTCCATCTGATTAGCACAAATAAAATCCCGCTCAGATGATAGTATCTTATCCGGGTTATCCATACCGCCTACCCAGATGACAGAGCCATTCTGGTAGATGAATTTCTCCGGGCGTTCACCGCCAAACGGTACTACCGGGGCGCCCTTAATTACATCCCGGAACGTCCTCAATACAGTACCGTGCATAGCGCTATATTCTTTGCCCACAATAGCACCATTACAGCCGGGGTATTTACAGGCGAGGAGATGGGCTTTCCAGCAGCACGCCAACGTTTTGCCGGTCTCAGCCGGACCGGAAATAATGACCTCCGGACTCTGGGTATAAAACAGTTTCTCAGCTGCACCATGAGGGGCATAGACGGGGTTAATATAATCCGTTGCGAGCGTGTAGTTGGCAGCCATGATCAGCAGGATAAATAGTACATGTCTCATAGTTTTTCCGTATCAACGCCTATGCCGTTTGTTACGGCAATGTTTCCGGTATGGTTGACATCCTGTTTGTCGGTCTGGCCTAACTCCTGTTTACCAAGCCATATTTGCATAGCGTAAATACCGGCTTCTGCGGATCTCCACTGCAATTCCCGGAGCTTTGCTTTCCGTCCAGCTCTCCCTTTCTTCAAAATACCCGCAAAACGCCGCTCAATAGTATCCGCCGAACAATCGAAGAAATCGGCAATCTCGGTGTTTTTACACCCGAGACGCGCCAGCTTGAGCACTTCGGTCTCGTCTATTTTGATGAGCTTACGTCCGGTTTTCTTTTGTGGTTTTTTTGTTGACATAACCAAGTGGCTGTTTATTTCTTTCTGCAAAGACATATTAATTTCTCCGTTTGATTTTCGCCAGACAACTCAGAAAGAGCTTTTTCTATTATTATTTTCTGCTCTGCATTTACAATAAAAGTCATATATTCCGGCAAATCATCGCCACCAACTTCAATTTCGTTTTTATCAATATTTATATCGGGCGTATCCATACCCCAGTCCAGGAGCTCTCCTATCTCGTAATCTGCCGCCAATATATCCCAATCGGTTTCCCCGTATGGAAGGTTGTCCTTTACAACAAATTCCCGACATTCCGCCGGCGTAAAATCTTTTGCAGATGACACCCACGAGATCGGGATCGACTGCATTCCGTTGGCCAGGCACGCTCGGTACCGCATTGTACCACCTAAAATAACCATATCTTTATCATATACAATGGGTCGCTTTTCCATTATTTTAGGAAAATTCTTGATAGATTCACATAATTTTTTAAATTTATCATCATTGACAAAACGGGGATTACGAGGATTGACTGACAGTTCCGATAATTTAATATCTTTACTCATATCACTAATAACTGTTATTTCCCTCCAATTGTCAAACATCACTCTACTGTATTATACTGTATACTACTGTACTATACTGTATAACTAGACCTAACTACATATATATAGTACGTGTGTATACGACGTAATCCTATGGGATGCTGCCGGAACCGTCATACTACCCGCGCACATGCGTTTAATAGGGTTTTAAAACAATAGGGCAGTACTACCCCATGCTACCCTCAATCCTTTTACTTGACGGGTACTTGATTTTCCGCACCTAACCCTATTATAAACAATACCTTTTTTACTTGATTGAAACTTTTTTAAAAAAACATGAGAAAACACTTGACAAACGAGTTCCGATTGATTATACTGGTAATATGAAAACAACGACAACCAATCATTTAAACGGGAGCGGGACAATGAGCAATAGAGACAACGGATACAGCATGGTAGCAGGCATATCATTCAGAAACACAACGGTAACATGGCTCTGCGGAACCCGTATTTATTACAATACGGAAAACGAATTAACCCAGCAGATAAACGAAATGGCCGCTCAGGACGGAATAACGGACATCAAAATAAAATTCCGCAATAAACTGAATCCAGTAGATTTAATGGATGCGCAGGCCCACGTAACGGCAGCAACAATATAATATTATTAATCAGGAGATTGAACAATGGAAACATCAAAATACACCAGAAATGAGGTTGTAACCAGACTGATAAATGATGGCCCGACAAAAAATGACTGGGAAAAATCACGGAAATCGTTTGAGGATGACGATTTTAACGAGTACTGTAACTCCGTTTATGACAATTCCTCTGATGCTGATATCAACGAATTTATGACTAACTAATCAGGAGATAAAAATGAAACGAGCACTGAGAATTGACAGAAAAACCACCACGGTCAACGAGTTGCGGGAAAACCGAGATTTACGGCCAGATATTACCGGACATATCAGCAGCAACCTGTACGGACATATCAGCAACCTGTCCGGGAATATCGGCAACCTGTACGGGAATATCAGCAACCTGTACGGACATATCATCGGCCTGTCCGGGGATATCAGCAACCTGTACGGGGATATCAGCGACCTGTACGGGAATATCGACGGCAACCTGTCCGGGGATATCAGCAACCTGTACGGGAATATCAGCGACCTCGGGAATATCGACGGCCTGTCCGGGAATATCAGCGACGACCTGTATGGACGTATCAGCAACCTGTCCGGGAATATCGACGGCCTGTCCGGGAATATCGGCAACCTGTCCGGGAATATCGGCAACCTGTCCGGGAATATCGACGGCCTGTATGGACGTATCAGCAACCTGTCCGGGAATATAGATAATTGCGAAATAACCGACACTGAGCGGGAAAACGGAATTAATATTGATGATCTAATTGCCAAATAACCACCCCTGGGGCTGCTACGGTGGCCCCCGATAACCCCATAACGCGGAGATTTAAAAATGGACATAAGATTATCAAAAAACCAAATACACTGCATGAGGCATGCCGTTGCCGGTAATTATTCCGGGGAATCATACCGTAATAATTTTATCACAGGCCCGGGATGGTCGGATTATAGTGATATGGACTATTTAGTTGAGGTCGGATTTGCTACAAAAACTAAAGGCCCCTTTAATGATGGTGACTATATTTTTTGTATAACAGATGACGGCCTGAAGTTTATGCGAGATATATCAAAATAACAACCCTATAACCGGAGGAATAAAATGAAGAAACTATTAAAACGAATCGACAGAAAAACTATTACAGTTAGCGAGTTGCGGAAAAATCGAAATTTACGGCCCGATATTACTGGGAGTATTAGCAGTAACGTGCATGGTAGTCTGACCGGAGTGTCTGGTAGTCTGACCGGAGTGTCTGGTAGTCTGACCGGTGTGCATGGTAGTCTGACCGGAGTGTCTGGTAGTCTGACCGGTGTGCATGGTAGTCTGACCGGAGTGTCTGGTAGCCTGGACGGTGTGTCTGGTAGCCTGGACGGTGTGTCCGGTAGTCTGAC
>Ga0207997_1000233_pt1 | contig 27729 bp, 34 predicted proteins | sample AntAceMetag02UKN_FD_184777 | JGI IMG/M metagenome (GOLD analysis project Ga0207997, IMG submission 184777) | Saline lake microbial communities from Ace Lake, Antarctica - Antarctic Ace Lake Metagenome 02UKN (SPAdes) (version 2) | ecosystem: Environmental > Aquatic > Non-marine Saline and... | reverse complement strand
TCTACTTAACTTTTCTGTTACTACGCCAGCAATATAATTTAAGTCAGCGTCTGAACGAACAGTTGGATTATTAAAATTAATGTTTATTGTTGATGATCCTCTATCTGTACCGCCTACTGTTGATATTTTTTCTCCGCCATGTACTACTGCTAATTGAGGGCTACCTATCGGGCCAGGGACGATACCACCATCTGCAAATCCTGCAATTCCACTTGTTTCTGTTTTACCTACATATCCACCAATTATTCCTGAAAGTTCTGCCATTTTTTCTTTTAATCTATCAGTAGCTTCTCCAGCTTTATCAGTTAATTTTGTAAACAAATAATCCATAGTATCAGTTAAATCTATTTGTATTTGTTGAAATTTATCTTTAGTCTCTTCTTGTAATTTGGCTAATTTATTTGTTCGTTTAGTTTTAGCAGTTTCAAGCGCCGCAGTTAATATTTCAAGTTCTTTTTCATAATGAATTTTAGCTGCCTTACGTTCTTTCTTCCATGTTTGTTTAGCTTGCTCAACATCATCAAGTCTATAAAATGCTCTTAGATTACTTATTTTCTTTTGATATTTATCAATTTCTTCTGCATGTAAGTCTAAAAATGCTTGATTATCTGCCAATTCTAAGTTTAATTGAGCTAATTTTTCTTGATATGATTGGTCGGCTAAAGCTTTTTCTTCAGCATATTTACTTTGCAAGGATGCAATCGCTTGAATATTAGCTTCACCAGCAGCCGCTTGTTCTGTCACGTACCTAGATTTTAATTGCTCAATTGAATCCATATTAATCCAGTCTGTATATGCTTTAATTGCATCTTGATAGGCAATAATATCGTTCTTATGGTTTTCTAAAAATGAATTTTCCTCATCAATTCTGGCTTGTAAATCAGTAATAGTATCCTGATTCATTTCCTCACCCTTAGATCGTTCTTCTTTTAATGCTTTTTCAGCTTCTGACAATCTTTCTTGTGATTCTACTATTTCTTTAGCAATTCCACTTTGTAATCCAGAAAGTCTATCAGCATTTGATTTTGCATAAGCTGCATTTTCTGCTGCTAAACTTTCTTTTAAGTTTGTTAATCTTTCAGCGTTTGATTCATTATAATCTTCTGTTAATTCAGCACTTTGTTGTTTTAATTCTTCTATATTTTTTTCATGCGACAAAACATTCTCAGCAAGAGTTTGCTTAAAGTTATTTTTCCATTCATTGTTTTGATTATTCCAAGCAGTATTTAAATCACTTATTTGTAATTTAATATCATCTCTCAATTTTCTATAGGCTTTTTTAATTTCATCAGCTCCTTCTTTAAATGCTTCCCAAAAAGGTTTTATCTTTCCACCTAATTCGACAATAGCATCTACGGCAGTATTGACATATCCTTCTTGTTGATCTAAGGCTTCTTTTAATATATCATTTTGCTCCTTCAATGCTTTTTCTTCTTCATCAGTCACTCCATCAAGAGCAGCGGCAAGAGTATCATCTGTTTGTGCTTTTATTCCATCTGCAAAGTTCTTAATTAAGCCTTCGCCCCAATGCTTAGCAGGTATTAAAGGATTATAAGATTGATGCATTGATTCTGTAACCATGCCACCAACCTTAGCTAGTATTCCAAATAAAAGCGGGCTTGATTCTTCAATTCCTTTTACAAAGTTTGCTATTAAATGTTTTCCCCATTCAGTAGCTTGTGGAAATAATTCTGCAATTTTACTTCCAACAGTTAGAATAAATTCTAATATTGTTGCAGAAAGACCAAAGAAGGCTGATTGCAACCATACGGTAGCATCTCTAATCGCGCCCATCCAATCAACTAATATAGTGGCTACTTGTATTAATGCTTTCAACATTTTCATAAAATTATATATTGAAATCAATAATACACCGCCTAATATTTTTCCTAAGTCCATAAATAGCTCTTTGTTTTCTATGACTTCATTTTTTAATACCATAAAAGCATCGACAACTTCATCCCATAATTTTATAAGAAACTTAATTATAGGAGATTCTTTATCAATAGTTCCAAATAAATCAGAAAAATAATCAACTGCTTTTTCAATAAGAGGCGAAACATAGTCGAATACTTTAATTAATTGTGGCAAAATAACAGATCCTAACTTAATTAAAGCTACATTTAGCTTCCCTTTTAAAAGTTCATATTGGAACTGAAAGCCTTCTGACTGTCTTTGAAAAGCTTCGTCAGTTGATCCAAGCGCTTCTTCCATATTCTTTAAATCTTCTGTGAAAACAGCTCCTTCTTCTCTTGTAAGAGATAAAGCTCCTTTTAAAGCACGAACATTAGGAAACAATTTAGCCATTGCTTCTACATTTCCATCAGTCTCTTCAGCCATTTTTAATAATACAGTGCTAAATCCGTCTGATTCTATAGCCGCAGAACCTGATTCATAGCCTAATTTACTAATCATAGAAGCCATTTCTTCTCCAGGCTTAATAAATGATAACATTACTTGATTCAAAGCAGTCGCAGATTCAGCGGTACTAATACCACCTTTTGTCATAGTCGCGAACCCAGCAGAAACTTCTTCAAAGGTAACTCCGGCCGCGGAAGCCGTTGAAATTACTCCACCGACACTACCTGATAATTCTTCAAAAGTAGTAACACCTTTTTCAACAGTCTTAAACATCAAGTCCATTATTCTTTCAGCGTCAGGCCCAGTTTTTTGGTTATAAGCGTTCATTACTGCCATAAGTCCTTTGCCGGCAGTCTTAGTTTCTGTAAGACCAGCAGAAGCACCTTTGGCCGCTGTTTCTAATACCTTCATAGCTAATTCGCCTTGAAATCCAGAAGAATATACATCATAAAGAGAAGAAGCCATATCTTCCGCTGATTGAGGGAAGTCTTTTGACATCTCTAATACCTGATCATTCATTGCTTTAAACTCTTCCGTGGTAAGCTTAGCAATAGAATCAATATTTCTTAATTGTTTATCAAAAGCAGCCGCTTCTTTAACGGCTTTCGCAAATCCAACAGCTAGGCCGGCAGCAAGAGCAACACCAGCAAGCTTAGCAGCACTTGCTAATTTACCAAGGCCTTTGTTTAGGCCAGTAGTTTCACCTCTAATTTTAGCTATTCCTCTAGAAGCGCCATCCTTGGTTGTAAATTTTATTTGTACTGTCTCATTTACGCTTGCCATGATTTTTTAATTTATTGCTCTGCTGTCCTTCTTTACTATTACTTTTATTTGCTTCAGTACTCCAAGCTAACAGATATAATTCATACATTCTGCGAGGCATAGACTGTAACTCAATTGGAGATATATTAAACTTCTCGCAAAACTTTAATTCTGTCTGAATCCTATTGCCATTACCAGAAATTATGTCTTTAACTAGTTTTTTTTTACCTCATTAAAGTCTTCATCTTTGAGGCCTTTAATAATTTCAGTAGTTGTTTTTAAAATCCATCTTTGAAGTTTTAATGGAAGAACTTTAAATATTTCTAAATTTACTTCTGCAACATTGCCTTTTTCGTCTGCAAAATTCCAAGAAGAAACAAGATTAAGTGTTAGCTGTTGACCGGTGTCACTTTGTTTTGATATAGCTTCTTTTTCTCTTGCTTCAAAATCTTCATCGCTTTCATCTAGCCTCTTTTTTAACTTACTAAAATTAGAATCTTGTAATAACTTTTGATCTGCAACAGTTAAATCATCATAAAATTCAACCCATGCTCCTTCTAAAAATGGAACATTCTCTTTAATCTTACTTCTAAGATCAACATTAATTACCGGGATTAATTTTGGTAATTCTTTTTGCACTTCTTCTTTCACTTCTTCTTTTGGAGAGTCTTTTGGCTCTTCAGACATAGTTTTTATAATTAATTTATTTTTGTAGGAAGCAGAGGAGACAATCCCCTACTTCCTTATTTGAACTTTATAGGTAACTTGCAGTTTCGTTTGTGATTATAACTTGCGCTGTATAAGAATCAGTTGATCCATATTCAGCTCTAAATGTTGGGTTTTCTGCATAAAATCCATCAATACCAGTCTCTACTGGGTTATCTTCAAGAGTAATTACTGGAAGATTAATTTTAATTTCTTCAAATTCAGCAACTCCGATAGCATCACCTGTAAAAGTAATAATCGCAGCTCTTTTAGTTAGATCATAATATTGATCTTTATAAACTTCGTCTTCAAAGAATACAGCAAAATTACCATTTACCTCAAATGAAGCATGAGAAATTGAAGCTGGACTTGCATCTCCACTCATAAATTGCATTTCAGAATTATTATTAATACTTAATGCAAGACTTGAAATAGGAGTTGCAGTAGCCAATGCAGCAGTAGTTAAGTTTGTTCCGAATTGAATAGAATAATCTTTAAAGCTAAATATTCTTTCTTCTGTTTGAGTATTTACGATAGTACTACTGTCTGGAAATTGACTCATCCAATGAGAACTAATAGTTGCTAATCCGTCAGACACACTTAAGTCTAATGTTGAACAAGTACCATAAGCAAATCGTTCAGTATCAGCTACTCTGTTATTAATTAAAGTTGCAGTTTGAGGATTATTACCGGTTTTTCTTGTAATTGTATGCTCATAAACAGCAGCTTCACCAGCAGCAGTTGTTGAACTTAATGTTCCTAAAGCTGGAATCCAGATATAAGGTGAATTTTCAACGTCTAAAATACATTCTAGATCGCCTTCGCCCCATTGTTTTCCACCTACTGATCCCCAAGTTTTATCTCTTTGACCTTTTGCTTGTTCGTCAAACAAAGGTTCGTGATGTCCTCTAATTGAATTTGATAGAAAAGGAATATATTTATCCGGCGTTGTTGCTGTGCCAGGAGTAGCAGTTGCTTCTAAGCCGACTCCTATATACCCTTGTCTTCCTACATTTACACTCATAGTTTTATTTTTTAGTTATTTTAATTGGTTTCGCTTGAACCTTATATATATGTTTGTTAGTTAATATCTTATCAACAATATCATCTGGAACTTCTTTTATTTCTCTAGGCTCAATATTGAAAGTTTTATCGCCTAAAAGAAAGTTTAATCTTTTATGGTGTTTATTTAAAATCAACATCTTTTTTATTAATTAATTTATAATCATCTTTATCTAACTTTATAATTAAATTATCTAATTGATTACAGCTATAACATTTTATTTGAATCCAGACAACTTGATGTTTAACACTAATGCCATATTTATATTGCAAGTGGCTACATTTTTTACATCTATAATTAATCATTTTTATCTATTAGCTATTCTAAATATTGGAATTGTCATCACTATTGATTTAATTGCATCTTGTCCTTCTGTTCTTGAATCACGAGAATAATCAATTGCTATTTCATTTTCAATATACCTATTACTATATCCTTCTAAGTTTAGATTATGCCTAATTTGATAAAGAACAGTATTAGTTTTCAAGTTTTCACTATCATTTTCACCGCCCATAATGTCAGAGGCTTCTCTAATACCTACCATTTCACCTGAATTACCATCTAAATTCTGTTTAACGCTTACATGCAAGCCTATTTCTATCGTTGAAGTTCTATTATCTCGTTGATTATCAGCAATAGTTATAGATTCTACGCCAGGGCTAACTGTAATTATAGGTAAACTAGACTCTGCAAAACTTTTAGGCTCACCAATCCAATAGCTTTTAACCTTATTACCTAAAGCAGCTTTTAACATGTCTCTAATTATTTCGCAATTGTATATCATATTACATTCTCTTTTTTAATACTTTTTCTAAATGCTTTTGTATAATCTTAGTTATTTTAATCACTTGTGGCGCTTGTATATCTAATATCTTTCTTTGTGGTATGCTTTTTGTACCTCCTTGGTGAAAAACCGCATATGGTGTTGGATTTTTTACTGTTACGCTTGAGTGCTTAGGTATAGATTTAAAACTACTCTTCATTTTACCAGTTCCCCATAATGGATAGGATGGTTTTGACATACCTCTTGCTCGTTTTTGAGCGATTGTACTAGCTTTTAAAGCTGCCCAAGTGCTACCATATTCAGCACCCTTTTTAGCAAAATTCTTTTCAGCAGTTTCCTTTGTTGATTCACCAATTTCTCTAAGCATTGTTGCCGGACTTTCCACAAAATCTTCAATACTAGCAAGCTTTTTATTTAACTTATCTATTCCTTTTACTTGAATTGAAAATGATCTAGACATATCAACTTTGCGGTTCGTCTGGGTCTTTCATCGTAAAATTCTCATCACCAAGATTAAACATTTCACCTTTATCTTTAGATCCACTAGCACTATAAACATTACTATAACTCATCTGATTAGTAGTAACTTTAGGTAAAGGATTGCCATCACTATCAACAAGAACAAGCTCGTTATTCATTATCTGCTCCAATATCTTATTGGCTCTATCAATTTTTCTCTGTCCGCTTTTACCTAATTCAACATCTGCTTCCATTCCATATTCTTTTGCAAGCAATGTGCCAGACGCTAGTAAAGTTTCAGCATGTCTAATAATGGCCGGGACTGGAACTAATGGAATAATATAGTAATTTTTCAATACTCCGTCAACCTCATTATGTGCTTCTTCGCGGTAGCTTTCCACCATTTCTCTTGGTATAAATTGGTTTTCAGTAAAGCCAGACTCTCGTCTCACGCGCCAACAAGATGTATAAAACTCTGTTTCATTTCCTTTAATAGGTAAATCTGTATAAGCACTATATAAAGTTCTAGCTGAATTATAAAACCTATACCTATACCACCTTGTATGAGCGTTAGGATTGTCGTCTTCAACTATTGTGCCGATTGGATTATCTACCTCAACATTATACGGGCTAGAAGTCAAGGCAGCAAATGTTCCAGTTTTAGTAGCTGACCATTCTACTGATACTTGATCGTAAGCAAATTCAGTAATTGGATCATCTTCTTTATGTTCAAATAAAGTGCTTGTTGCAACTGTAATTTGCGCAGTAGCCGGAGTAACAATTTTTAATAATTCAGTTGTCTCTTTACCTTCTTTTCCAGTAACAACAAAATTATTAACCGTAAAACCTAGGCCATTATCCGCTGGTAATACAGCAACGCCAGTACTTATGTCACTAGAAAATTTAGTTTTTTCCTCCCTCGCTAGGAGTTCGTGATCGTTTGGAATTATTAATGTAATCATAGAAATGTTGTTTACCTATCTTTGGTGGTTCTCCAATATGGCTTATTTCCACGTTTGGATCGCACCATATTTTTAAACCTGCTTTTTTAACTTTCTCACAAAAGACAATATCTTCACCTTTTTCACCTATAAATTCAAATTGTGGTTTATTAATCTTTTCAAATACTCTTCGATGAATTAAAGTCGCGCCCATACCGATACTATCAACTTCCATTAATTCATTAGCCATTATACTTATTAAATCTCCTTTTTTATCTACCTTCCCTATGCATGGCGCATAAGGTGGAACTCTTTTAAATATCTGTGTTCCCACAAAATCTTTTCCAGTAGCTAGCAATTTATTTAATAAGCCTGGCTCAAATACTTGATCGCTATCAAGGAATAATAGCCATTCATAATTTGATTCTAACAGGGCTTTTACTATGATATTCCTTGCTTGGTGTACAATTGTTCTTTTTTGGCCAAATATCGCCATATTTGAACCCTCAGGGGCTTGTAAATTGCGTAAACTGAAGGCGAAATCAAAATCTACTGTACCAAGATGAGGAATCCCTATAAGGACGCTGGTCGCTTTTTGCATAGTCTTTTATGAATTTTTAAACCTCTTGTGCTTTTAAATGAACGACCACACCATTCACATTCAAATTCAAATTCTTTTACCTCATTATCTTCAGTCTTCTTCTTACTTTTTTTCTTTGGATCTTGTTTTTTTCTAATTGGTGATGGAATAACTACTGCTTCTGTTTCAATAATTTCTGCGTTATCTTTAATATGTTGGATGTGCTTTAAATTAGAAACGTCTTGCTTATGTTCTTCTTTTTGTTCTATTTCAACCTTTAATTCTTCTATATAAAATGCCGGATTATTCAAAGCCCATTTCGGAATTTCTTGGTACATTCTAAAGCTTCCGTGTGGTACTTCTGATTCAGGCGGTGGTGGTGGAAAATTAGAAGGTGAACTAACTTTAAATGCTTTATCTGCTCCATTAAAATCTGCTTCAGTATGAATATTAGCTTTTAATTTATTATATTTATCATTATAATAAAGACGATTACTCTCTATGTGTTGATCTTTGCTTACAAGATGTTGTAATGTTTTACTTCCAAAATGATGAATATAACTTCCACTAATTAAATGTGGATCTAAGTTTAAATGTCTGGCTCTAGCATCATAATCCTTATCTTCGTACCAACACATTTTAAATTTTTCATCAAATTCACCAATCGCGCTAACTGCGTCTTTATGAACGCAAAAGCAAAATCCATATAATCTGTCTAGTTTTTTTACATTATCAACCGGTGTATAATTTTTAGGGAAAGCTGGTGATAATTCTCCTTCTGTATAATGAGGACAAGCAATTTTTATATTCTTACTTTCCATTGTGTAAATCATATTACTTAACCAACCAGGAGAAACAACTACATCATTATTCATTATTACTTTATAAGTCGCCTTACTAAGAGATAGTCCTTGATTCCAGGCCGGAGCTACACCAATATTTTCTGAATTTTTAACGATCGTTGTATTCTTTAGCGTCTTCAAATATTCTAATGTCCCGTCTTGAGAGCCATTATCTATAAAAATAAATTTATAGTCTTTAAAGGTAGTGTTTTGAAAAATAGAATCTACTAACTTTTTTGTGTATTCCAGTTGATTCCATACTGGGATTATAATGTCGCATTTCATAAATGTCTTTTTTATTTATAAGTTATGTTTACTATGTATTCTATTTACTATCTCCTCCCTATTAAAATGAACTATCTTATATGATTTACTGTTATTATGCCTACGATAATTGAATAATACTAGCGGTAAATGCTTTCCAATATGTCCATTCTCTGCAAATGTAAGCCATAAATCCCAATCATCATAACCATTTTGCTCTTCATCAAACATATATTTATCAAATGTTTCTCTTTTAATAAGAGTACACATATCAATATAATTTCTACCTTTCAGCTCGTCATAGCTAAATGGTACTGAAGCCGCGGGCTGCCCTACTCTCTCTGAATCAATATCTACCCAGTACCAATTTGTATAAACAAATGAAATACCTTCTTCATCTAATGCTTTACTAGTAAGTTCTAAATAGCGAGGTTCTAAGTAATTATCAGCGTCTAGAAACAGAACATGGTCGCCGATTGACTCTTTATAACCGAAGTTCCTTGTCTTATTAGAGTGTTTAAATGCCACCTCATAATATTTAATTGGAACTTTACTATTCTCTTGAAGATTAGTGATTATGTCTTGTGTGTTATCTAATGAGCTATCATTTACAACTATTATTTCATCTGGTTTTTTAGTTTGATTTAAAACTGACCTTATACATTCTTCTAAAAAATGTCCGTAATCATGTGCTGGAATTATAACGGATATTTTATTCATAAATAACTACTGTTCTTGCAGCTCCTGCAGGCAATTCAATGTATAAACTCTTAACTAAAATACCTTTAAGATCAATATGCCCACTTCTTTGGTTGTCAATTCCTTTCCTAGCAAGGACTATCCCATTATTATCTGTACCGATATAAGCAGAATATTGTTGTTGATGTCCAATTCCGGCATTTATAAAAATAATTGATGAAATTCTAGCATTTTTTTGATTTAATGTGCCACTTTTCGTAAAGTTTTGATATAATTTTCCTGTCATAGTTTTATTTATTAATTTATTTAGCTGTTAGACCTTGAGTGCGCTGGTCTAGCATACACACTCAAAGCTAAATATAATTTAGATCCTATGCTACGAAAGCACCATAAGCATTTCTCCATTCACCGAAGCCCATATTGTAACGAGCATCTACTCCGTACCACCATTTCTTTCTCATGAAAGCGTCAGCGCCAGTTGTCATAGAGACAAACTCTGGTTTACGACGTAACTGATAAAGTAACGGTTTTACAGTTGTCTTAGTGTCAAGTAAGAACCAATCATTGGTATCACTTAACCAATTAGATACTTGTAAATCAACAACACCCTTTAATACGTTAGTTGCTAATTTAGCAGTAGTTGTTCCTTCTGATGGGAAATAAGCTGAATTTAATAACTCACGAGCTTCCCATTCTAAGTCTGCTGGAACTACCAATAAATCTGGTTTACTTGGTAGTGGTTTGTTCTTATCATCTTGGAAACGTCTCATTGCTGTAATACCAGCTCTCAATGAAGTCACTCCTAATGCGGTTGAGCCGACATTAGATTGAGTAGTGCTTCCTACTGTATGATTAGCTGCGAAAAAAGCTAAAGAATCATAACAAGCAATATTTTTACCAACAAAGTTAGCAGAAGTACCAGTTATTAAGTTACCTTGTGAAAGTAATTCAAAAAGTAATTCATCAGGAAACTGCTTAGCGCGAGTTCCTAAGTCTCTAACACGAACATTAATTTGACCATATTGGTCATCTTCAACAGCGTCTCTGTCAACAGCAATTGAACCTTCCCAAGAACGATTTTTAATTGAGAAATCATGTTCTAATACGTCGCTATCTTGTCTTTCGTCTGTCCACTCTTTCATTCCAGTAACAGCTCCTAGCCAAGCATAACTTTCGGTGTCCTTCTTACTATTAACAGTCGTTGCAATTTTACTATGCATTATTTCACCGGCATCATATGCCTTTTGAAAAATAGGTTGCAACCCAGCTAATAGCAGTTGAGGAGTATCGGATTTTACTATCATAAACTTAAATTATTTAATTAATTAACTACTATACTATTGTACAGCTCTATCAACTCGTACGTAAACAGTACTAGAATCGATAATTGCCTGGATATAACCAACTTCAATACTATTAGTTGAAGTCGTTGCTACTGTTTGGTCATCAAGACCATAAGCAAGATCACCAACATCTGCTTGAACAGCAGAAGCTTTAACATATTGGAAATTACCCTTTTTCTCTACTCTTACTTCTAATTCTCCGCTTACGCCAGCACTATTGTCAACAGCTTCTAAAGCTGTTCCAACAAATGCTAGGCCAGCAGAATCGCTCAATGGTACTAAGTAACCATCAGATTCACGAACACATACCATAGCACCCTTATAAATAGTGACTGCTTGATATAATTCATAAAGCTGGTATTCACCATCTTTTCGCTTTACTTCTCTATCTGCGCTTAATGCACTCATAACTTTACTTTATTAATTATTTAGATTGAACTGACTTCATATTCTTTGCGGCCTCTTTAGCGTCATCGTCAGATAAATCGAGGTGCTCAATAATATGTTTTCCATCTTCAGATAAATCCTTTTTAGGATCATCATCTTTTTCTTTAATGGTCTTTTCTTCAAAGTCAATTGCTTTCGGCATGTCTTTTAAAAATGACATAAATTGATCTTTAAAGTTAATGTCCTCATCAGATAAATTTACAGCAGTTCCTTTTGCCGTATATAAAGTGATAAAAGTTTCCTTCTGGGCTGGTACAATTTTACCTTGCTCTAAAAGTTCACCATAAGTCTTCTCAGCTTCAGAAAGCTCAACTTTGCGCTCTCGTTCACTAAGGTCAGCTTTAGATTCTTCTTCCTCATCAGACTTATCCTTGGACTCATCGGAGTTCTCCGACTTCTCTTTAGATTCCTCTTCAGAAGACTTTTCTTCCTTAGCTTCTTGCTTATCAATTTTATCTTCTTTCTTATCTTCTACTTTTTCTTTTTTAATATCCTCTTTTTCCTCTTTCTTTTCTTCTTTCTTCTCTTCTTTTTTATCCTCTTTTTCTTCTTTTTTATCTTCGTCTTCCTTTTTCTCGTCTTTATTGTATGCAGACTTTTTTAAATTTTCTAAAACATCAGTAATAATTTTAATAGCCTTTTTAGGAGTTAGTGGTTCATCATCTAATTCAATAACATCATAATTCTCTGAAAGACTAACAGGCATAAACTTAGCAAGGCCTTTAATATAAGGTTCTGCAACTAAAGCAACATGACCTAAGACTGGTCCAACCTTATCACCTTTATCTTTTGTGACATAGTTCTCAATAACAGAACTAGAAACATTAGTGATTAATCCGTCTTTAATTTTCTTTAAAACTTTCTTATCTATTACTTCAATGACAGCATCTAAGCCTTTTTCAGTAGGAATAAGCTCAGTTACTTTACCGGCATTCTTTGTTGGATCACTAGAATGTCCTAATGGAACAAATACATTTTCTAGTATACCTTTTTTGAAATTCTCTACTAACTTATCAATAGATTTTTTAGTGATTTCTAGTACGCCACCATTAGCGTCTTTATGAAACCATTTACCTACCTTTAATATTTGTTTACGAAATTTATTGTCTTCTAAATTTCCTTCAGCACCATCATCTACTAAGAAGATAGACTTTGATTCTTCTGATAACCCTAAAACTTTTACACTTTCCTCAAATTTAGAATTAGTCATTTTAAGTAATAATGACTCAACTAAGTTTCTGACTTCACTTTCATCATCAGAGCTTTTGATAATGCTCTCTAATGTCTTAATAAGTTCAGACTTAGAAACATTGCTAGTTTCATTTTCTTTAGTGATGTCGTTCTCTAAATCCTTAATAAAGGTTTTTAAAGTAACAAGCATCTCTTTCTTATTGTCCATTTTGTTGATTTCTTCTAACTTTTTTTTAACATTCATAGTTTTGTTATTAAATATATCTTTTAAATACCATTCTACTGCTTTTGCCTCGCTATTGGCAGGTACAGAAACTAATGATACTTCGTAAAATTTAGCTTTATTAAATTCAATTATTTTATCGCCTGTGCTTTTATCAATTACCTCTTTAACGTCATCATTATGAACAGTTCCCATAATAGAAAACTTGCTTAATGTTCCATCCATTATTTGCTCTTTTATCTTCATCTCAGTATTTGAAACAGCTACTTTGATCCAAATACCTACATCATCATATTGAGTTTCTAGAACTTTACCAATAGGACGATCTTTATCGTGATTGAAAAGAACAGTTGAATATTCTAATAAATCATCTTCAGCTCCTTTTAATGCTTTTTCAGTAAATCTTTGGCCCTCTGAATCTACATTAGCTGTGGTCGCATAGCCTTCAACAACAAGATAGCCTTCCTCGCTCCCCATCGGAATAGCTTTTTGTATCTCTAAACTTAAATTAATTTGTTTCTTCATAGTATCTTAAATGTATAATAATATTACCATTAACAGGACATCCTACTTTCTTAGGGTAGAAAGCGGAGGATAGGGAATATATACAGGACAGTATATCTCCTAACCTCTGCTACTTACCCTAAGGGTTATTACATTGGTTACTTGAATATGTTATCGGTCTCGGCGAGTCCTGTATTTACCACCTTTCTCTATTGATTATTATTAATCAGTAAAGAAAGGTGGTGGATATCGCTGTGCCTTTAAGTCGCTATGTTTAAAGTCGTTAGCCACTTAGCCCGACCGTCCTGTAATTTTCAACAAGTACTCGTCCTTGATATACTTTAATTATATATAGTATTTAAAATTTGGCAAATCTTTTTTCTATTAAAACGTCATTTTATTGCACTTAGGGCAATAAGTTTCTAGTCTTCCCTTATTTGGAACTGGCTCAAAACCACAATGTTGGCACTTAACATAATCTATCCCGGTAGATTCATCATGTCTAGTTAATTGCGCGTCGCACCTAGAGCAATAAGCTATTGTTCCTTTAAAAATTCGACCTGCTTCTTTTTTACAATATGGACATTTATTCATATTATTTTATTATTTATTTGTTGCGGGAGTAGGGATTGCACCTACGATCTCCAGATTATGAAACTGGCGGATTTACTTCTTTCCAACCCCGCGTAAAAGACCCGTTAAATTTAAAACAACTGATAAAGCTTATAAGGGTCTTTTCCACCTTACTCCTAATTTTAGGAAGTAATAAGCTTCTTGTTTGTTCGCTTTATTAAAACTTGTTGTTTATCCTTGAACATCTGTCCTAACTGGCTTTTGACAATACTTACAATAAACTGAACTAGCTCTTATTGTTCTTCCACATCTTGGACAAGCTTTAGTTCCTTTTAGTTCTTCGTTAGCCATATTTTTATCTTGTAAAATAATTAGTGCCGTCTTGAATTATTTTTGTAGATTGATAATTAGTATTTATAACAAAATTAGCTACTCCATTAATAAGCCCGACGGCCGGAGTAATAGTAATATTATTCACTGCGGCATTGCCGGATTCATCACCAACTTCAAATCCTTTATTAATTGGCAATGTTGTTGGATCTGGTATTGTAATTGCTCTAGCGACTGTGGTATCAGTAACCCCAACAGAATAATCAAACTTACTAACTACATAATCAGCCGCCACTCTAACAGTATTCTCTGTATCATATGAACCAATTTCTTTGACCCCATAAATAATAGTTCCAGTTTCAGGATCATGGTAGCCCTCTGTTAATCCATTATCAACTGAGCCATTATTTGTTCCTAGCGCTGTTGTTACTACACTAGTAGGATCAATATTATAAATATCTCCTGCTTTAGCCATAATTAAATAATCACCAGTAATATTACCATAAACAGGCGGAAGATTAACAACATTTGTAGCTGAAGATTGAGCCGCGCCTGGATCTTGATTATTCCAAAATCCATGTGTAAACCCAGCTACACAATCATGTAGTCTAAGCCAAGCGTCGTCTCTTTCTGCTGACCAGAAACTTCCTAGAGTAGCAATTCCATTATTATCTAACCTTGTAAACACAACCTCACCAGCTAGTTTAATAGTACATTGATCTCTTGTAAATAGTCCTTTATTTGTATCTCCATCAATAACTGTGCCAGCAAATAATTTAGTTGTAGTATTTTGAAAATTAAACCATGCTATAAAACCAGTACCTTTAATATAAGTTGTTTCAATGGTTAAAAATGAAGCATTAGCTCCAACTGCGGTAGCTAAATTCATAGTACATCTAACAGTATATAGCCAAGAACCTTGAACTACCAATCCATCTCCTGTTAAATTACAATAATAGAATTTAAAACGACATGATTTCATTCCTAAAGTAGTTCCAGGTGATCCTGCTTTTTCAATATCAATATTAGTGTCAATAGACATAATATCAAAAGTATCTCCATTAACTGGCGCTTTATAAATATTGCCATTTTGACTTATATAAATAGTATCAGCAGTATTTTTATATACAAATCCATATCTTTCATTAGGTAAACCAGACGTATAATTAACGAGCTTTCCAACATGCTCATTCGCAACCCAGCCTGCTCCGGCTACTGTTAAAATTGTTCCAGTAGCTTTACTAGCACCCACTATACCAGTAATAGCATGGGTAGAAGCAATAGACTTTTTACCAATTATTTCAATATTGTTAACATAAAAGAAAAATGATAAGTCTTTAGTAATTTTAAAATCACCAGCTAAGTCAATAGTTGGCTTATATGCTGGCCTTAATGGAATATCCATTAAAGTCCTTTCAAGCGTTTTATAAGGACTTCCTACGCTTCCATCTCCAGTATCATCATCTCCATTAACAGAATCAGCATAAAGAGTATAATCAGTAGTATTAACATCCCAAATATCCTCTATTACTTCATCAACAAGATCCTGTGCATTAGTTAGCCAAGTATAAATAGCAGACTGACCTTTGAGCTGCTTTAATTTTGATATAAATCTTGTTATAAATCCTTCCATATTAGTTTAACCAAGTTAATAATTCTGCAACCTGTGCATCTGCCTCTGAACATTGAACATAAATTACTCTTGGAGCACTGCCAAAAGTAATTCTTTCGCCTGAATCTGCTGTCATGTAATTTACATGTGCTGCTGTAAAATCATAATAAAATCCGTAATCTTCGTCTCTTAATTTCAAAGTAAACATCTTAGTTTTAGCTGGTAATATAATTTCATACCATAAAGCTTTGTCAACTAAGTCAATATTCTGAATAAGAGGAGTAGTGCAAATAATCTCTGACATTATTTTTACTCTTATAGTCCCGTCATCATCAGCTGCTCCTCTAATTAATCCGCCACTATCTTTAGCGAAAGGCAATACAACAAGTTGTTCATTACTGTCAACTTTAGCACGAGCATCAGCTCCATCTGGTTTTTGAAAAGCATAAGCATCTATACTTCCATCTTTAACATTAACCCAAACTCTTCCGTCATCATCTACTCTACCTCTAGCAGGTGATCCATCTTTATCAAAAAAACTAGGCTCATTCACGATTGCTCTTGATAAAGCATTGATAAATCCATCACCTTCTAAAATCTTAACATACATCCATTTGTTTTTGTCTTGTAATTCTTTGTCTAGATCAGCAATGGAAACTTTTTTAGTCTTGCCATCTTCACCGACTAGTTCAACTTTACCTTTTATCTTTTGAACTTCTGGAAGATTTTTGATTCTAATACCTTGGTCAAATCTTTTTATAATTTTAGAAGTTAAGAAGGTAAGTAAATTTTTTGTATTTAATTGCAACTTATCTTGCTTATTCTCTAGGTCAACTTGTTTATTTTTTTGTTTAAACATATATTTATTCAAATAAATTGTTAATTTCTTTATCTAAGTCAGAATAATGCTTATCAACAATTAAATCTTTTTGCGTTGGCCCTTCAGAGGCTACTTCTAATTTGTTAGCTTTATCTTCTAAGATTTTTGACTTCATTGTAGCTTCTTCTGCCCTTTCTTCTACCTCTGCGATTGCTTCTGTTTGTCCAGGAGTTAAAACTGGAGTTGCGATAGCAGAATTTAATTCACTAGGGATTTTGCTAGATATGCCTGTAATCTTAGGTAAGCCTTTTAAGTCTTTAGATAATGCTATCCAAATACAATTATGAACAACGATATTATTTGCTATATAGCTTTCATCTTCATCTATTGAAAAATTATAGACTAATCCTTTAAAAGGTACTTTTTTTATTGTTTTAATTTTTGTGTGTTGCATATTCATAGCGATTGTGATACAATGTTAATATGATTAAAAAAGGAAAATATTTTAATTGCGAAGTTTGTGGATCTGAATCTTATGTTCCTCAATATAGATTTTCTACTGCCGTAGTATGTTCTGTTTCTTGTAAGAGAAAACTTAAGTTTCATAGAATGTTGCGAAATAAAGGTAAAGAAATTGTTTCTCTTTATAAAAGTGGAAAATCCATTAGACAAGTTGCTTATATTACTAATATTAATAATAGAACTGTTTTGAAAATTCTTGATTATTATGGAATATCTACGAGAAAAGGAAGCGAAGCTATTAAGCAACAATGGAAAAATGGAAGAACACCTAACAGTAATATTAGAAAAAATCATAGAATTGTGCGTTCTCGTGGAAAATGTGAACGATGTAATAGCACAAAAAATCTTGAAATAGATCACATCGATGGTAAAGGATCTAATATTCCTCATCATCTTCGTAATGAATCGCTTATTAATCTTAGACTTCTTTGTAGACATTGTCATATTATTTTAGAAACTGAACGACGTCTTCGGTCGTCAAGTCTTTAGCGTTAACCCAACCACGTTTTGTTAAAATTGGATGTTCGGGTGTACATCTTATTGTTCCTTTGTTTGTTTCAATTTCATATAATTCATCTGCTTCACGCATTGAACGTCCTGTTACTTTTCTATATCTATTTTTATGAGTCATAACATAATCACCGATCTGAATATCTTTAATATTTTTGATTCCTTTTTTAGTTAAAACATCATGAGAATCATCTAGGCACCGGCAACTAAAATGCCTTGGTGGTTCATACTCTGCATAAGCAGAATCAGTTGATTTAACTACTCGGCCATCTAAACTCATGCATACATTGCATGTTCGTCGGTCTAATATAGCGCTGTACTGGTATCTACTGATATCATTGGCATATTCATCAAATGTAGCGTCTCTGCCTGAATTTAAGCCAGTAGAGATTACTAGACTAGCAAATGTAGCCGCCACCATACTACTTAATGAATTATCAACGACTTCTGTAACGCTTTCAAATTCTTGTAATTTTACACCTTCTTGCTTAGGAATATTTTTAACATTCTCTGATATATGTTCTAAGACATTCTTTTTATGAGTATCCATAAACTCCTTAACCTTTTTATCAATAGCCTTTTTAATCTTATTATCAGTCTTTGGCGAAGCCTTTTTTAATTCATCAGCAGCCTTAAGTTTACCAAATTGAAAGATGTTGGTATATTTTTCTTTTATAAGTTCTCTTAATTCATCTTGGAAAGGTAGCTCAATTTTCTTTATCTGCTTTTCTTTACCAGCATCAACTAACTTTTTAACTTCTTCTGAAACTATTGGAATTTCTTTCTCAAATATAACATTCATTCTATCAGCTAATTCTTTTTCTTGGGTTTTCATTTTATTCTCAATGCCTTCAAAATCTACACTCTTTTCAGCTTGAGTTAATGATCTCCAAAATTTACTCTCCACTCTGTCCTCTAAATTAACCTTTTCCTTCTCCGTCATCTTCTTAGCATCTTCATTTGTTTTCTCTGTAGATGTTACTGCATACTCTAAGCCTAAGTTTTCAGCGGTCTTATCAATAACTTCTTTAACAAATCCATCAGGAATAACAGTAAGATCTTTTTTAGATATCTCTGTAAATACAGCCTTAAGTAATTCGCCGGCCCTATCTTCTACTGGATTAAATCTTAGCGTTGGATATGCGTTTGTTCCAAAGTTCCATTTAATTAATTGAGGTATAGCATAAGTATTAATAGTCGCCTCCATTTGCCTTAATATGCTTTCAATAAACATTGAGTACCATTCAGCTTGAGTCTTGCCTAAAGCATAACTTCCGCCCTTGCCTTCTGTTCCAAGAGACATAAAGCTTTGCATGGCAGACTTAGCCATCATTAAATTATGATGTTGTATTAACGGCATTCCGTCTTTACCTTTGCCACCAAATATCCATTCCATGTCATAGCCAGGTGGTAGTGTAAGTCTAGAATTTATCCCCATATTATCCACCGCTTCTTCTGCGGCTTCTCTTTCAGTACTATCTAATTGTTTTAAAGGTTTTAATAGTCTAACACCCATACCCTCTATTTCAGCGGTCTTATGAGCTATATAATAAAGCTTATGCTTCTTGTCATAATGATAATAAGCCGACTTTAAAATAGATTCACCGTATAGTTGGTGCTTTTCTTTTCTAAAGGTAAACAACATTGATTTCTCTGGTGGTATATTTACATCAACAGTTTCTTCACCAAATGTTGCTTCTTGATGGCCACCCATAAATCCTCCGTACTTATCAACTCTTATCTGGATTGTATCAGCGTCGCGAGGTGCTAACTTCTGCCAACCAATTAATCCTTCATAAGGCCCCTCTTTAATTATTTGAGCTACCTTTTCGTAGAAGCGATAACCTTCAAATACTGCCCTAGTCATATCTGCTATAACTAAAGGAAGCGGTGTTGACATACCGCCTTGTTCTTTTGGTGCTGTAAAATTATTAATGATAAAGTCTAGTTCTCCATTATCATTCTTTGCTGGAATAAAATTATATTCCGTTGATTGGATTGGAAGACTAATTAAATTAACAATGGACGCAACTTCTCCATCATTGTTCTGCATTTTAATATAGTCCTCTGGGTTTAAGCTATCGGGATTTTCTTCTGTGTTATAACCTCCGATAACAGCGTCTCTCGCTACTCCTAATTCATTAATATAGTCGGCTAATGATTGCCGTTTATCTGCCTCTATTTTTCTCTCTTCTTTCTTCTCACTACCAGATAAAGAGCTAAATATCTTTGTAAAGATGTTTTGTTTTGCCATATTTTTTTATTAAAAACCTTCAGGAATCGTATCACTTTCCATGACACTTCTTCCCCCGGTACTCAATGACGCACTACCGCCTGTGTCCCAATGACCAAACATACAGAGAGCAACTGACCAGAAAGAATCTCCATGACCCTCTGGTGATTCAATAGCCTTTAAATCATTTGTGACTGCTACGATTTGATTTAATAATCTATTGTCATCAATTAGTTCTATTCTCTTCTGAGTGACCATGCTATCAAGCTTAGTCGCCATTGACATTTTAGTATTAGTATTGAAAATAACAGGTTCTAACGCTGGTGGTAATAAATTTTGTTCAGCGAATGATTCTAGTTCTCCTCTAGTAGAATCATAATAAACTGTATTTATTCCCCATTGCTTTATAGCCAATTTAATGTATTCAATCTGTGTTTGATTATCCGGATCATATTCTGTACCATTTGAATAGTCCCAATTGTCCATAAACTTATGATGGATCATTATCGCTTTGTCTCCATCTTTTTTGAAAACAGCGAAATGAGAGGGATGAACCTTTTTACCTAAATCCCAACCACCGAAGACTTTATCTACGTGTTTAATTGTATCTGTTATCCTTGAATTTGGCAAATCTTTATTTACGGTTTCATTTAATCTGTCAAGATTTATAAAACTTTCAGAGGAATAAACAGGCATACAAAGATATTCCTGGCTAAATAAATTAAGCCCTCTTTCTTCTTGTCTAAGCTTTAACTCTTTATAGTTTAAATGCTCCGGCCATAAAGCTATCTTTTGTTTATCAGAAACGATAGCAGGTTGGAACTTTGTATTGAAACGTTTGGTCACTTTCTTATCAAAGAAGAAATCGGTTGTTGTCTGAGGTGTTCCACAACAATGTAGTCCGCCACCCTTTTTAGGCATATCCATTATGTTACTAACAAAAATCTTATTAATCTTATAGATATTTGTTAATAGCATTTTATTCTCTGGGTCTTGAAACGGATCATCTATGTATACTAAGTCACAATGAATACCACGTTTAAAGGCTAATAGGCCATGAGGTTCTAATGTTATATAATGTATTCCATCCCATGTATATTTACAAGTGCTTTCAGAAATTTCCTTTAAGTCAGTTAAGTCGTCAAAGTATGGATTATTCCTTATCATTTCTTTTATCTTTTGAATATGATAAGAGGACATCCCAGACTGATAACTAAAATAGTGCCCTTCAATGTTTTGTGGAATATATCTTGCCTTCCATATCTGCCACATAAAATGAGCATATAGACTGGTAGATTTAAAATGATCCCTAGGGGCTATCCTTACCGATCTTGTACTCTCCTGTAAAAAATCACATACACTATCAATGTATTTACCATCTATAAATTTATCAAAACTCTTGCTAAATATTTCATTAACAAAAAAGCTAAAACTAAATCTAGCCTTATTTTTTATCAGTCGCTCCGTTATTATCCTCAGCGATTGCTTTTTCTCTATCTTCAATTTCTGCAATTTCATCGAGAACTCTGACTGCTTCTTCTTCAATGTCGGCGACTTCTTCTGGCTTTTCTCTTTTGTCATTTACATTTGAATCAATTGTTTGTTTAGGCATTCCATCAACTCTATTTATAATGTCTTTCATCGCTTGTATATCTCCACCCTTTATGGCTTTAGCAAATAAGGCGTCTACTAAGTATTCTAAATAAGGTCTTTTCTTATCCTTTGGTATTTCTTGTAGTTTGCGCTTAATAGCGTCTACAACTGAAACAGAACCTTTTGGACGGCCACCTCCAGGGTTACCTTCTTTAAATAATCCACCTGGTTTTTCTTGGTATTCGGATTTTTTCGGTTTATTTTCGGGCTTTTCTTCTTCATTCATATATTTATAACTTATTTTCTTTTATTTCATTCCACTTTTTATTATCATTTAATCTAATAGCTTCATTTCCAGTATATTCTTGCCACCTATCCAAAATTACTGAAATATATCGTGGATCAAGTTCCATTCCGTAACATATTCTATTTGTTTTTTCACAAGCTATTAGAGTACTTCCGCTCCCTAGGAACAAATCTAATACTATGTCATCTTCCTTGCTAGCATGTTTAATTGGTTTTTCTAATAATTCAATCGGCTTAACGGTAGCGTGCATTTTATTCCTTCCCATTTCTCTTTGTAGTCTCCAAATATCTTGATAGTCTAGCCCATAACGATTTTTAATTTCTGGCTTACCTCTTTTACCTACTACACATAATTCATAAGTAGATTTATAGTCGCTTCCTAAGCCATGAACCTTTTTGTCCCATACAATAACATTCTTAACATCCATTACTTTTTCCATTGCCGATTTTATATCTTGTACCTTACGCCAGTCTATAAATACATAATAAGCACACTCTCCCTTTGTTACTGCTATGTAATTATTTAAAAAGTCGCTTATAAATTCTGGCCAATTTTCTATTTTATCATCAAACATGTGAGGAAGCCTGGCTTTCTCTTTCTTTTTTGTCCAATCATAATCGAATGTATTTCCTTTTCCTTGCATCCCTGTATTATACGGAGGATCTGTAACTACTAAATCTGCTTTCTTCAGAGCCATTAAATTCTCTACATCTTCAATCTTAGTGCTATCGCCACACATTATCTTATGATTTCCTAATTGATAAATATCCCCTAACTTACTACTTGGTTCATCTGGTACATTAGGAACTTCATCATCTTTTTCGTCTTCTTCAATAATTAAATCATTATCAAACCCGGTTAAATCAAGTAAGTCTTCATCTAGTTCTTTTAAATCTTCTATTACTAAATCAAGATTCCAGTCACTCTCATTTAACTTATTATCGGCTAATCTCAATGATTTAACTTCTTTATCTGTTAGATTTTCAACACTTATAATAGGGACTTCTTTAAGTCCTAATATCTTTGCCGCCTCTAATCTACAATGACCAATAACAATTTCATTGTTTTTGTCTATAACAATCGGTTGAACAAATCCAAATCTTTTAATACTATCTGCTACACTTTTGACTTGCTTAGTATTATGTTTCTTGGCATTACGATTATATGGTATCAACTTATCTATTTTAATAGTATCCATAATTTCTTTTTTTATTTATTATCTCCGATATAACAGCTGGAGTTACTTGATATTCTTCTGCTAAAATATTCCCAATACCATGTTTACCTTTTTTATATTTTTGACGAATTTCTTGAACTTTCTCACCAATTAATTTTTTCTCTTCTACGGTTGTTGTCTTAATTTCAATACCATTGATTGTGTTAGTTTTTTTCATATACTATTTTTTAATAATAAATTGTTAATAACCATCTTAACCACCCAACCCAAATTGTTCTACCTTCTTCTGGGATATTAGAATAACCAATTAATGGAGTTATATATAATCCCCATTTATCTTTACTAAAATTTACTTTTTTTACTTTCATAGTTTTATTATTTATTTCATATGCTTGGATTAAATCTACATTGTACCCATTCGCCATCTATTTTAATCTGCAAATATTTCTCTAAATCCTTTCCAAGATATGTAGGATGCGCTACTCCATTTAATGTTAATACTCGCCTTAAAAATGAAGTAAGGTGCTGATCTTTTTGATAAAACCATTTTTCTTTTACTCTAGCTCTAAATTCTAGATTAATTATTTTCATATTTTTTTCTTCTATTTTTATATATCTTTTTTAATTCGCAAGTAAATTGATCGGCTAGATGAAATTTCTTTTCCTTCCGGCATTTCTTAATAGCTAGTTTAAGTTTTTGTACTCGGGTCATATTTTTTTCTTATCGCTGGTTTTTTCTCGCCTTTTTTAAACTTATAGCCTTTAAAGCTTTTATATCTACATGGGTTACTACAATGATGCCTCCTCCAAGCTTGGCTGGGCTTACAGTCAAAGTCCTTACCGCATATTTCACATTGCTTAATCATTTATTTTGTGTCCACAATTAGAACAATAACTTGGTTGATATTCATTTTTTTCCGTTAACTCTTCTTCTGGTGTAGGTTCTTGTTTAAATCCACAGCTCATTCTTCTTTTAAATGACATTTCCCGCTCCTCTTCCTCTGTAGGTTCTTCTTTGGATAATTCCTTTATAACATCGCCAAAGCTTTCCTTTACATAGTCTGAGGCTTTTTTATCTAAGCCCTCTTCCCCTAAATACTCTTGAGCTGAGATAATAGGCTTGCCTTCGCGTTCTTCATAAAATGATCTGTACCAAGACGAAAGCACATTTTTCCCATTATATCCGATCGCTATAACTGTCTCTTCTTTAAGATCACACCACTCATTAAACTCAGTAGGCACTCCTCCGCCTTGACTACAATGCCACCTAACCTCAGGATAATCTCTCTCTATCTTCTCTAAAACAGCTTTACATTCATCTGGGGTTTCAACGTGTATGTATTTATTCATATTATTTAGAGTAATAATTAACTTCCTTATTCTTCCAAAGCTTCTTTAGTAATAATCTTATAATTAATCTGTTAAAATAAGAATATTCATTTTTCTTTAATTGTCTTCTTAATACTCTTTTAACTTTTTGCTTGACTTCTGCCTCACAATTAAGTCTAATATATTCTATTCTATTATTAATATATGCCTCTTTTTGTACTTCTTTAGCTTCTATTTTAACTAATTTTTCGTATGCTAAATAGCCGTCTTTTATAGTTTCTTCAATGTTTTCAAGATAATTCGTCATATTTTTTTATGTATATTTTTATCGCTTGTAGTCTTAGGAATACTAGAGCCATATCTTCTTGTAGTTATGCCCCCATCAATTTTAAATGTTTTTTCTTTCGGATTAATCCAATCTAATACTAGCTTAGTTATTTTGTGTTGTTCTTTAAGCTTTAATCCGGAATAATAAGGCAAGCTAACAATTTCCTTATATAAGTCTCTTGTTTTAGGTAAGTATTCCTTAGCATTATATTCCTTGTAGGCAGGTTGTAGGAAAATCGGTTTAAAGTGAATTGAACACTCAACGCCATTAGCCTTCATATAATTTATAAAGTCGTCTCTATTTTTAACTTTTATAATATATAAGTGTTGGCTTGATCCTGATGCCTTTAGTTTACCAAATTTTTCGTCATAATGCAACTTTATTTTTTCTATTTTTCGTTTAATCTTAGCTAAATTTCTAAGCTGCTCAAGGGCTAAAACTGCTTGAATTTCAGTCATGTTCATCTTCCAACCTGGAAATTTTACACTATAGTCATAATCATATCCTTCTCTTGACATTCCATGTAGTCTAGCCTTTTTTACCCATTCAGCAAATTCAACATTATTAGTACAAATCATTCCACCTTCTGCTGAAGATATTAATTTAGTAGGATAAAATGAATAACAAACAGATAGAGTATTTTTAAAATGTGTTGATATTTCATCTACTGGCTTAATTTCATGGGCTGAATCAATTATATTGCCTTTTTTAGTTTTAATTGGATAAGCATGGCCGGCGTAATACTTATCTTCAAATTTAAGATCAATGCCTGAATTTAAAATAGTATTAGCGACAGAAACAAAAGTCATGCCAGGAATAGTAGCCTCTTCTGGTTTTAAATAAGCTAACGATAAATGAATAGCGCTTGTACAACTATTAACCGCAACCGCATATTTATAGCCAGTATATTCAGCAAACTCCTTTTCTAGTTGCTCAACATTTTCTCCTTGACTTAAAATACCGCTATATAGAACTTCCTTTAATAGTTTTAATTCTTTTTTATTCTTCTCTCGTCTGTAAAATGGTATTTTTTTCATAAAATTCTATTAATAATAATTTGTACCTCTTTACTTTTCTATACTTATTATAATGGGACTTGCATAATAAAACATTTTGATCGGATATTTTTATAGTTCTATATCCAGTCATTGTTCCACACCAATGACATACAGGCCTCATTATTTTTGGCATAATCCCTCCAATTAATTATTAAACTTTATTTTTCCAATATTCTAATTGATCTGCTAACATTTTCTCAAAGCTTATCTCTGGTTTCCATCCCGTTACTTTTTGAAATTTAGTACAATCTGCTAATAATAAAGGCACATCAGATGGTCGCATTAAGTCAGGATTTTGATTAACCTTTAAGCCTTCTATATTTGAAGCACCAACTAAAGCCTCAAGAACTTCTGAAATTTTATGAGCCTCACCTGATCCAATATTATAAGCTTCTCCATGTTCACATTTATTAACTGCTAACCAATAGGCGCGCACCATATCTCTAACATCTGTAAAATCTCTTTCAGCTTCTAAATTGCCAACTTCAATAACTGCTGGCTTATTGTTAATTTCAATGTCTGCTATTTGTGAGGCAAAGGCAGAAGTAACAAATTCTTTTCCACGACCTGGGCCTTCATGATTAAACGCCCTAGTAATAACAGTTTTTAATCCATAACTCTTATAGTACTGATAAGCCATTTTATCTTGCGCTATCTTAGATACTCCGTATGGCGACAAAGGCTTTAAATCATTAGTTTCTTTCATCGGACATTCATCAGGTGTTACCATACCATATTCTTCTGATGATCCTGCTATTTGAATTACTGGATCAAGTTCTAATTTTTTTACTGCTTCAAAAATATTAAGTTGGCTTACGATATTATTAGTTAATGTATGTTCAGGAGTTTCCCATGATACTTTTACAAAACTTTGAGCAGCTAAATGAAAGATGATGTCTGGTTTAAAGTCTTTTAGTATTTGCCAAACACGATTATAACTTGTTAAGTCGCCTTCATATAATTTTATCTTATCCTCCGTTCCAAATTCTTTTAAGCGTTGCAAAGAATCAACTCCATGCCGTCTATATATTCCAGCAATTTCACAATCCTTTTGTTCTTTTAAGATGTAATTTATTAAATGCGAAGAAACAAAGCCCCCCACACCAGTTATTAAGATTTTTTTCATATTTTTTTTAATTAATACTCATATTTTGTTTAAACCATTGAATATAACTTGCTAAGTGTTTTTCAAAATTAGTAGAAGGATTAAATCCATATTTCTTAGCTTTAGTAATATCAGCACATAACATTTGTACTTCTCCTGGTCTAGCCGGACCATGAATAATCTTGCCTTTAGATTCTGTTATCTTAATAATCATTTCAGCTATCTCATTAATTGAGATTGTTTTGCCACTTCCTACATTTATCACATCAATATCATTCTCAAAGCACATCTGATACCCCTCTAGGGCGTCTGAAATCCACATGTAGTCCCTTTTTTGCTCTCCTGTGCCATATATGGTCAAGTTTTTGTTTTGAAGCGCAGCATAGGTGAATTTTGCTATTACTCCTCCGTAGCTTTCCATGTTTTGATATGGCCCAAAAGTATTAAAGTTCCGCAATATAGTTACGTCTAATCCATAAGTATCTCTATAGGCCTTACAAAGTCTGTCGCCGGCAACTTTTGAAGCACCATAAACTGATTGCGCGTCTAACGGATGATCTTCGTTCATTTTTTCTGATTTTCCACTTCCATAAACCTCGCTAGTAGAAGCAAATACTATTTTCTTTTTATATTTCCTGCAAGCTTCTAAAATATTTGTAGTACCGCCTACATTAATATCAATGGTTTCGTGTGGGTCTTCATTAGAACGATCAACATGGATTTGTGCCGCACCATGGCAGACTACATCAGCCCATTCAACATAGGGTTCAATCATTTTATAGTATCTAATATCTTTATTGTCCACCTTTTTTCTTATTGGGTTTCTTGAGGCATGCCAAAAATTATCGATACCTTTGACTTCGTTCCCTTCTTTTAATAATTTTTCCATTAGGTGGCCGCCAATAAATCCAGCCGCACCTGTAAGTGCTACACGCATATAATTATTTTTTATAACATAACCAATCAGCCTCTTTTGTTTCTTGATAATAGTTATGTTTTTCTACTCTTAATAATTGTTTAATATCATGATCAAAATTCTTTGTGCTTGGTGTCCACATATGACC
>Ga0207997_1000232_pt1 | contig 27907 bp, 43 predicted proteins | sample AntAceMetag02UKN_FD_184777 | JGI IMG/M metagenome (GOLD analysis project Ga0207997, IMG submission 184777) | Saline lake microbial communities from Ace Lake, Antarctica - Antarctic Ace Lake Metagenome 02UKN (SPAdes) (version 2) | ecosystem: Environmental > Aquatic > Non-marine Saline and... | reverse complement strand
GGAAGTTTTGACTTAAGAAGTACCGAAACTGCACCATATCTCAACTTCAATTTTCTATTTGTGCCAGCTATCCATCCAGGTTTGACTGATCCGCTAACTGCTACGGTATATCCTGAAAGTCTAGCCATTTTGAATGTATAGGTTTCCTCATATGCTTCCTTGCCTTTAGTGACCGTCACTGTGCAAGTATTCTCGTCGTCATTGTCTGACACAACATCTTTGTAATCAACTTTATACCCACACTCTGTCAACCTTGAGATGACCATGCTTCCATATAAAACAAGTTTCCCTTTGACTATATAGATAGACTGTAAGGCGGTGAAAGGTTTGATCCCCAACTCCGATCCGAATTGCATTATTACCAAAGCTTGTGAAGCATTTAATCCACTTGGTAAAGCTCCAGCATTGGCCATATCAGCCGCCATCACCTTAAATTGTCGATAAATAACCGGATTAAATACCCCGGTGTTAGTTGAATAAGCTTTTTTCGTTAATTGACTTCCTAGAGCGATTTTGTCTTTATTTTCCATTTTCGTTTTCGTTTTAATTTGTAATTACTTGAGTATAATACGATTGTCTGGTGAATGTCAAGTAGATGTTCACTTTATCTTCGGCTTAATCGACAACTTAGGTACAATTATCTCTATTTTCTTTTCGATCTCTCCCTTTTCAACAGCAACAATTATCTTATTGCTAACCCCGGCAAATTTTTGAATAATGACCGCCTTAATTGGTTCTCTTAAATTTAATTTAATAGCCCGGCGACCTTCTTTATCTTTAAGCTTGAATACCCCGATCAACTCGAATCCCTCTGGTAGTGTAAGTTCTGAAACTTTCTTTAGTTGTTTTGTCTTCGGTTTCGTTTTCATTTAATTTTTTGTAATCTTTCTAGTACCCAATAAACGTGACCCCTGGTATATGGTTTGCCGGTCTTTGGGTTCTTATATTTTTTGGCAATCTCAGCCGGGGGAATGTCATTGTCGTAATCCTCCGCCATTTTCAACCAAAGACTTTTCGCCACTTTGGTTCGTCTTGAATGTCCTTTGTATTTTACCTTCATAATTCATATTAGATGACTGTATTGTGATTGTCAAGTATTCTTTTTTCATCTAATCCTCCCTATACCCGCACTCTTGGCATTGATAACCAACAATTTCCCAATGAGTAGGATCTGGTGCTTCGAAACCAGTATTCTCCCACTCGACGTGCATTAAAGATCCACACTCCGGGCATTGATCTTCTCCATTTGTTTTTGACATATGGAATTATAATACGATTGTATTATGAATGTCAAGTAGATATTGGTTGCCCTCGATTTTTTAAACCTAAATTGACGTGTTTCGACCTTCCCCTAATAACTCTTGGGGTTTTGAGTTTCCCATACCCTCCCTCCCTTTTCCCCCTTCCCTTCCCTCTGATATTTCCTAGGCGATACGCCTGAGGTCTCTTAAGAGTTAATCGTCGGTTGGTCGGTGTTGGTCGGTCGGCCGGTATCTCCACTAGACCCCATACCGGCGGGGTTTATAAGATTTGAAAGCAAAAAAAAGCCCTTGTATTGACAAAGGCATGTTATGACATGTATTATATAGTTAAAGTTTCTCATAAAACTAGAATAACTCCTGGAGACAGCAATGTCAATAGGAGTTATTTTTTGGTCTTCGTTCGAAAAGAAATGTTTACCAACGCCTGTTAGAATACTACATGGAGATACCACTAGGGCAGAGATGTCCGAGAAAAGAAGACCCGGTGTATAAGCATGCTAAATACCCAGAAGAGCTTGACTGGCAGAAATCAGTTTATGTCTGTTCTACCAGGAGAAGTCTTGGGCAAGATGGTGAGTGGGTTTGCCCAGATTGTTCACACTATCCTCCACTATTTGTACCACGAGAAACAGACAGCACTACTTAAACCTACAACTAATACACCTATAGATTTCTTTAGCATGTTTAAGCGATTTATACTTTTTAACCAAATCGCTTTTCCAATACTTTTTCTCTTTTCCACAGATGCGACACTTCATTATCTCGTGTCCTGTTCTTCTATATTTCCAAACAGTATCCCACAAAATCTTATTTTCTAATTTACAATGGTCTATCCTTACCAGCACAACAATGTTGTCTTTTGAGAAGTTAGATTTATTTCCGTCTCTATGATGAACACTTTCCGTTTTTTTTAATTTTCTTCCCATCTTTTCTCTAGCAATTATTCTGTGTATCCGTACTTCCTTCCCGTTAATTCTAACGGTAGGATATCCTGCACTTTTGTAAAACCCCATCCCTCTCCACTCTCCAATATAATTTTGTTGGTGTTTTGTTCTCCCCTCTCTTTTTCTTCTACAGTCTTTACACTCCCAAGCCCTGCCGTCCTTTCCTTTCTTGTCCCTGTGAAAAAGCGTTAAGTCTTTCTTCTGTTTACACCTTGAACACACTTTTGTTATCCCCGTCTTTTCTATTTTGTTCGTCATATCACAATTATAACACTAACTGTGCAGATTGTAATTTTTTACCTCCCTTGTATATGAGAGAAACTGAGTAATTACTTTCGTCTCCTCTTTTTCTTTTTCCTTCCTTTTTTTCTACTCTTTTTCCTTCTGTTGATAGGTTCATACGGCACACCAGGATAAGCGATATTAGAAGTCAAAGAAATTAAATCCCACCTAGCATGGCAATCCTCACACAAACCAACCCCATTCTCTCGTCTGTCACTACCACCCCTAACTTGTGGTATTTTGTGATGAACCTGTAGTTTTGTTTCTAATCCACACAAATCACACCGACCATTTTGCTCCGATCTTATCCGTCTTTTCATTTCACTAGCAAAGGCAACAACGGGTATTAGTGCCATTGTTCCTAATCTCAATGTTTCATGTATCATTAGCAGTCCTTTGACTCATCCGCCAATTGTGGTACACTTTATTGTAGATATTATGGTATCTACCGATTTATAGCCGAGGAAACCAACTTGTTGTGTTTTAATCCTCGGCTTTTTCTTTTACCACTTAATCAATCCACCGTTATTCACGGATGTCGGATATTTCAATTTCCAGTCAACATGTCTTTTAGTATCGAGATAAGACAGTGCCAGCGTTAGAGCTATTTTAAGAGACGATCTAATTGCTACTGAGAACTTAAACACCCACACATTGAAAAACACGAAATCGGGGACATTAGCTATCTGATTTAGCATTTGAGTGACAACTCCTGACATCAAAAAGAAGATAAGAAATCGGGCAACCCTTTTTATTCCTTCCCACTGAGACTTAGTAAATAAATCTTTCACTCTTTTCATTAACACTTTTATTTTATCTTTCATTTTCCTATTAAATAATTATAAAGATCATCTACACGACCCACAATATGGTCAACATTTTTTACAATGCTAGTAGTAAGAGTTTCATTAGCCAACACTCTTCCATTAAGTTCGTTAATTGATAGTGACAAAGGAATAAGCTTAGTAGCAAGCCAGAGATTAGCAACAGTAACAATAATAGCCGCAACGGAAAAGAAATTTGCGAGCAACCATTTTTTCGTCGAGACATTGTTATTTTTTATCATTTGTTCGTTTTAATAAAGTTCTAAACCATTCTACAACTATTTCTGTGGCTCTTGCTAGGACTTGTTTTTTGTCATAGTCCGTAAGTGGTGGCAAAAATACTTCTTCATTATTTTCTTTTTCCGGCAATTTAACAAATCCGTCGAGCTCTTCAATTTTGGTCTGGCAATCCTTTGTTTCATCTGCTAAAACTACCCCAATTTCAGATAACTCCTCATTTAGGGTAACTTTTTCACCTCTCAAAACGCCTATCTCTTTATTTTTGCTCTGTTCCAATTCGTAATAGCGTTTTTTCCAGTCAATAACTGGCTCCGGTTCTGATTGTGGAGTGTATGGGATCCTATTCTTAATTCTTTCATAAATAGAGTCTCCTACACCTTTCCAATTAGTCCCCGGACATTGTGTGGCTTGTAACTCTTTATGTCCTGTTAGTTGTCCCCAGTCTTTTAGATTTGGAATCGAGGACATATCAAATAATAAGAATTTACACAAGTCGTGAGCCGACAAAATCTGTTCATCTGTTGGGTTACTTTTCGTAAAATCTCCGACCAAACAAACTCCTATTACCAGATGGTTTTTATTGGCTACGTTAGCTCTCATTGTCGAGATATCACCGACATAATAAACCATTCCGTCTTTTCCTATGCAAAAATGATAACCTATTGACCCCCAACCTCTGTTCTTGTGTATCTGGTGGATATAGTCAATGTCAGATTTTGTATTGTTTGTTGGGTTAGTAACAGAATGATGAATGACGACATATTTAATTTGCTCCCAAGTTCTAGCCCCATACCAATTAAAAGCACCAGACCCAATCTGATTTCGATAATCAACAAACCGCTTTCTTTCTTCAAGTACTGGTATATATAAAGGGGTGTTTGCCATAATTAGAAATTATGATATAATTGTAACTGATGGACGGTATATATATTAGAGACAAAAAAGGAAGAATTAAAAAAGTTATTAAGCCCGCGTCCGCCTCTATTCAAGCCCTGAAAGAAGCCAACAGAAAAAAAAGAAAACCAAGAGTAAAGATCATTTGTCAAATTTGCGGAAAGCCTTTTTATATTAAGCAAAATAGACTGAAAACAGCCAAAACATGTTCTGCTGTTTGTCGTGGTAAATATGTCGGAATACAGAGAAGAAAAAACGCCACTCCTATTTTTTGGTCTGGATATATGTTTATTAAAATGCCTAAGTATCATAGAGCAAACAAACAAGGATATGCCAAAATTGCCGATTTGGTTGTTGAAAATAAAATTGGTAGGGAACTTAAAAAGAATGAAATTACTCATCATGTAGATAATTGCAAAACCAATGATAGCCCTAAAAATCTTATGGTAATGACTAAGAGAGAACACGATAAATTTCATCTTAGTTTTTTTCATTAATCTTTTCCTCCTCTTTCTTTTTCTCAATTTTTTCGATCTCTTTCTTAGATAACATTTTCTCGATTGGTTCGCCCAATCCTCTCTTTTTGGTTATTCTCATATTTTATTATACTAAATTATAAAGAAAACTTCCTCCTGCTTCGAATTGGAACTCAATATAGGCTACTGTTCTGTATGCTGGTTGATGATCTGAACTATTTGCTGATATTGTTGTGCTGTTCCATGTAGACGTAGGGCTTGAACATGTATCAACTGTGTGTGAGTGGTCTTTAGAAGCTCCGTCCCCACCAGACCCCGTATGATAAGGAGCACTGATATAAACAGCCGTACCTGTGTGTGTGTGTGTTCCAGTAGCGGTGTGTGTGTGTGAATTTGTAGCGGCGTGGGTATGTGTATTTGAACCACCAGTATTGCCATTTTGAGTAATATCATCTCCGGCCTTCACAAACTTATCCTTTAAATTAACCGTCCCATTATTTCCATCGCATAAAAACCAACCAACCGGGATGTCAGCAGTAGCCCCCAACCACATAGCGACCATACCTCTAATCATTCCACCACCAAAATTTTTGAAAATAGCCATTTTCTTATAAGCCAAATCAATACTTTCTGCTGAACCGCCAGAACCACTATATGCAGATGACGCTTCTGCGGTATTAGCGGTCAAGTTTATGGTATGAGTATGGTTGTTAGCAACAACGTCACCACCAAGCCCACCTACGCTAGCATTTCTACCACCATCACTATTTCCACCAGATGTTCCAGAATGTGTATGAGATATATTAGTGTGCGTATGGTTTAGAGTATGGCTGTGGGTTGTTACCCCTCCTGTACCACCTGCATTAGCACCCGTACCAGCACCCCTCAAATACTTGCCCCGAATATCAGGTGCTCCAGCGTTTCCGTCACATAATTTCCAATTACTAGGGTTAGTCAATTTATTAAAATAAGCCAATATCCCTTCGGCGACGTTACCCAAAGTCCCGCTCGGTTTAATAAAAATTACTGCATAATAAGGAGACAATGAATTTACGGATGCGTATGTAATTGCATTAGCCAAAGACCCACCAGACACACCACTTATAGAGTAATTATGGATATGTGAATCTCTAGCGGCAAGATTTGAAGTATCACCACCGTCACTTTCATAAACTCCATCTCTCGTTGTATAACCAGCGTGGATGTGAGAGATCATGGTATGTGTATGTGTTGGTGAAGTATGGCTGTGAGTATCAGAACCACCAGTATTGTCTGGAGCTACAGTTCCCCAAGCCTTCGGATACTTATTATCCAAAGAAGTTACCCTCTCCCAACCAGCAGGGATCGCAGAATTTAAACCGTCAAATGGAAATATTACATTACTTGGTATCATCTACTATTTCGACCACACCGGAAAGGCGATAGAATTTTCTCTTTACTATGCCCTCGGCTTTTTTGATCGCCTCCTTTTCTGAATTAGCAAAAAGTTCAAGTCTAATGGTATCAATTAATTGACCCTCTGGGGTCATAGCTTCATAAGCCTGTACTGTAAAAACAGTTTTTATTTTCATTTTAGTTTTGTTTTAATTTTTAACTTAAATTGAAACCTACAAAAACTCCATCATATTCATCCTCGGCCGTGCAAATAAAGCCAAAAACATCGACCGCTCCGGCAGTAGTAGTTAAGGTAGGAGCAGACCCACCCGGCCATATAATAGTCGACCACCAAGTCGGGACTCTCGATCCTGTGCCATCTTGTACTATACGAAGAATAAACACCTGTCCTATCGTTGGATTTGAGAGTGCAAGAGTTCTGTTTCCTTCTAAGGTTATAGTTCTGACGTTGGATTTTGTTTTGTCACTTAAATCTACGGTAACCGTCGCCGCATCCGCATCGACCCCCATGATTTTTTTACCCAAAACCACATCTTTTCTTAAGTTGTTGTATTCTGTCGCTTGTGCGTTTGTTCCTGCTACTACATCTGATGAATCCATAATTTATTTTAACATTTTAATTATTAACCTATCGTTACAGTCCAGCTCAATCACCCGATGATCACTCGCCAACGTAAAGTTAGCGTATCTGATGAGGTTTTTTCCCTATCAATTGCTAACCTACAAAATAGCGTTCCAGAATCGGCGACATCACTAGCATCGTCACCAAATAATCCAGCTTCTTTCAATGATCCGTTTGCCTCTGCCGTAGTGAAAAATGTTTCAAAAGTGGCGATATTATTCAAAACACTCCTAGATGACACTAATTTTCTCTCGATTTCGGTCTCTAAGTCTGTGTCTCCCAATGCAGGGGCCATGTCTCCCGTCCCTACTGCACAATAGGTGATAATACCCCGATTATTAGTTGTCGTTCCCTTAAGGCCATCTGCGATAGCCTCCTTGCCTTTCGTAACCACCATATTTTCTATAAACTCCCTAATTACTCGACCTGTTACCACATTTCGAAGCTCAAGCATCACTTTACCTTTTGGTATGATTATTTCATTTTTTATTATTTCCATATTTACCGTTTCCAAATGTTGGAGTTTCACGATGACACTTCTTACAAAGTGTTCTCCCGTTATCGATACTCCACAATGGTTTAAATTTTAAACATTTACTATAATTATTATCGCACAATTTTATTAGATACGCCTTTGGAATTATGTGGTCTGCCTCAATGTATCCACCACTCTTGCCACATTTTACACAGGTATAATTATCTCTTTCAAATACCCCAATTCGCCACTTTCTATATTTTTTAGTTCTCTTTAATCTGTCTACAAGCTTACTTTTTCTACCAACCTTATCATAAAAAACCTTTCTAGCCTTTTGAATTTTTTTTGTACGCTCTGGAGTATGATATAAACTACCATTTTTCCTTTTCGCTTCGATTATTTTATTGACGTGTTCTTTTGAAAAACTTTTCCCTTTATTGCTTGGTGGCCTAATACCTTTTCTTTTAAGAGTTATTGAAATCTTCTTAGCTATTTTAATTCTTTTTTTTAATGGTAAATCCATCCAGCTCATTATATATTTTACCCCCACTGAAAGAGATTATCAACCCCAAGAAAAAAGATCCCATCTGGCCCTAGTGGTTGGCGATTCTTCGCTTGCTTCACACCAAGTAAAATAAGGCCCGGAACTGTCAATTATTAAAGAATCGAGCAAGCTATCACTTAAAAGAGCATCTGCCTTTTCCAGCAATTCGTCAACAACTTCATCGTCGTCAAGCTCGACTAAATTTTTGTTTGCCTCAAGCAATTCTATCAAGAATTTAATAATCCCCATAGTTTTTGCACTAGCTATTTTGATCGTATAAACGAAAACTCCAGCACCGATCGACCGGGCAATCACACTCTGGACAATGTAGTCATCATCAACGTCGTAATCCGTAAGACTAATATTTATATACTGCCCGGAAATAAAACCAGTAGTATAAGTGTCAAATGACCCTTCGATAATACTGTTCGCATAATCGGTCAACTCCGCACTGGCTCGATCTCTAGCCGCACTGGTAGTCGAAATAGATTTGTCAAAAATAGCAAACTCTTGCTGTCCACTCGCCTCGATTGAAGCGGTATTTTCAACAGCAACAAGGATAGGAATATCGTATTTATAGGTTAATTTTAATTTATGGGTAGATTCTAACACCGTTCCATCCGAGTCTTGTTCAAGGTATTTTTCCTGATAATTCAAATACCAGTCATAACCGGAAGTGTCGACGTTCTTGATTCCTACTGTCTCTTCCGAATATCCACCGCCAGTATCCACCTCGACGGTAACACTATGGGGCTTATCAGGTAGATTAAATTTTAGTTTTTCCCCATCACCTACCGTCACATAGGTCGTGAAATCTGAAAGCTTAGTACCACCTCGAACATAAACTCTGTTTTTTAACTGACTAGAATCCTTTGACAAACTCAAATTAATATAGTCATTATTATCGCTATCAATATTAAAAGGAGCAGAGCTGGTTGTTAGCGGAAAATAGTGAATATCTTTGTCATAATCAATGTACCAATTCCTCCCCGTCAATTTACAGATATTTTTTAGAACCTTTGAAACTTGAAGGTAGTTGTAAGAAACCTGATCTATAGTTACACCCTCTATTACATTGGTTGTAGTGATCCCAAACCCCGGACAGTAAGTATCAATGATATCTTCGATTATGGCTTTATCCGTCATTTCCTCATAACTTTTATGCACCAAATTCCGATCCAAAAGCCTCACATAGTCGATGCAACTTATCACTGCCTCCACCTTCCCGTTTTTCTTTTTATTTCTCTCAACTTCGAGAATATAACCACCGAAAATTTTAGAATCATCAGCCAAAGTGATTACTATTTCTTCATCCGGTGAGGGTATCCCATTACCACTTCTATCAATTAACTTTAATTTGCACTGGTTAAGCTTGTCGTTTATTACATCTTCAATCCTGATACTTTGATTGATGACATCTGCTGTTCTGTCAATATCATTTATAGTTACATTGTAAGCCATTAGAACCTCACATTTTTCTGTAATTTTTTAACGATAGAATCGCCTATCCTCTCACCGATATCATCATCACCAATATAAGCACCAGCCAGATCGACGTTCACACTAATTCCACCTCCTCCAGTACCAACTGTTGCCAATTGCCCTGTATCAATCGGGGCTATTCCCGGCTCTAATCTGTCATATGCTTTATTTGCCAAACCAACTCCCCTCTCAATAATATCGATCACTGATGGAGATTGTCTTTTTGTCCAATCCAGTCTATCTTTAATCCAATTCACAACTGCCTCGATCTTTCTTTTGGCTTCTTCAAACGGGTGCATTATTGCACTCAATATTTTTCCACCAACGTCTTTTAACTTTTCGACAAATCCCTCCCACCACTGAATCAATTTGTCTAACATAGATTTTCCAAAGGCTTTTACTTTATCCCAATTTTTGATCAACAAAAACCCGATCGCTATCAAAGCCACAATCGCCGCCACAACCAAAAAGATAGGTGAGGTGAGAACAGCCATTGCCACATTAAACAACCAAGTAGCGGCCGTAAGGGCTATCTGTGCTACCGTCTGAGCGATGGTAATGGTCGTATGTAGTATAAAGGCGGCGGTAGCAATTCCCAATTTAATGATTTTTATCACCAGCATTCCTATTGCCTTCCATCCTTCAATTATGAAAGCCGCAGTTTTGAGTATCAAAGTTGCCATTCCAATGACAGCAGTTTTTAAAGATTGGATACCAAGCATCACGATTGCCGGGGTAAATGTTACCGCCAGAAAAGTAGCTACAACAATAATTTTGTCATAGTATTTAATAAAAACATCCGTCAAATCACCGACTGAAGTTATTGTGTTTATAATTTTATCGATAAGTTCAATCTTGCGATCAGTTAAAACTTTCAATATTGGATTTAGAGCATCGCCCACGATTTCTTTTAGAGATATCATCTTTTGCCCTAATATCGCCTGTTTATCAATTAGAGAACCCGTAAACGCCGCCGCCGAACCTTGTGTTAAATTTGTCAACTGTAATAATCCTATGTACTTTGCCTGCTCTTCGTTCCCTTTCTCAAGAGTTTCCCCTTGTGATTTTAATTGCTCTTCATAGGCCACTATTTGCTCAACCAATTCCTCGGTTATTCCGGCTTTTTCATTTGCCTTTCCGTTCCAAGCCTCCATGACTCCAATACCTTTATCTACAATATCCGACCAGTTCTCAGAAACACCAGACATATTACCCAAAGCACTATTATTAGTTGCATAAGCAAAAGACAAATTTTGCACAGCAGTTGCCAGGTCGATATTGGCTGACTTCCCGGTTATCGCCTCATTTGTAAATCTCTTCATTAAATCCTTCGCTTGATCCAAGTTAAGCCCACTCTTAAGCAGATTTTGCAAACTTTCAGCCGATGCACCTACTCCGATTCTTAACTCAGTCCCTAACTCTCTAGCCGCTCTCTGTGCATCTTTCGCCGACACTCCAAATTTCCCACTAATAATTTCTAAGGAAATCATCGCCTTTTCTAAGTTCATTGCTTGCTGACTAGCCTGTTTTCCGAAATTGATGATCTTCGAAACTGCGAAAGTTGTGGCTATTATGCCACCCAATTTCCCCATCATGGAACTAAAAGCATTTGTAGTTTTAGAAACGCCTTTAATCCCTTGCTGAAAATTCGTGGTATCGGCTTTTATTTTCGCTACTGCTGATCCTATATCAAATGCCATAAGTTATTTTACCCCAATTCGACTTCCCCTGCTTAGGGTTTGTTTGAATCTTTCAAAGCCGACAACATCTAACTTTTTACTTTTCTCTTTCTTTATCTCCAACGCTTTTCTTAACTTCTCAGGGTCGGCTTGAGTCGCTACTGACATCATATAAAGATTTTGTTTGATTCTCTCCCCAATAATTTCCGTAAGCACAATAGCCTCATAAAATCCAATATCGCAAACACTAGCCCACCCATATTCAGAAGATAAGATGTCGATAATTATGAAGATTGTTTGTTCGAAGTCTTGTTTTCTTCCACCTTGTGGGCGAACCCTTTTTTTAGTTTTTCGAGAGCCTCTTGGAATTGATTTTGTTCTACGATAGCTACAAATAAATCAATCAAATCTTTAAGTCCATACTCAAAAATCTCGTCTTCGCTCACTCCGGTCGCCTCAGAAAAGATAGCGACAATATCAGGGGTACAATTAGCGATAATCTCCGGCCCCATCAGAATGATAGAGCTGTTATCCTTTCCACTAATTTCGTTCAAATAGTCCGGGAGTATTTTGATCTTTTTTAACAAATCAGGATATCTCTTAATCGGGATCGTTTTAATTTCAATTTCTTTATTTTGTATTTTTATTTTCATATAAATATTTAGGGCACTAATGGGCCACTTTATAAATATTAAGCGGTTGAATCTCCTATAAATCCGAGGTAATTACCATCAGATTTGCTTTCGTCCAATAAAGCTTCGAATGTAACTTCGAAAACCTTTTCCTCGTCAACCTTATGAGGAAGTAGGACAGAAGATGTGACAAGTGCTGTGTGAAGCACTATGTCGTGTTTCCTAGTCCCCTCACTTGCGGGATGTAGTACGAGCTCCTTAGCGTCGTCTGTACCAACCTTACCAGCATTAGCACCGAGTGTTAATCGAGCATCAGCCGCACCTGCCAGGCTACCTTTAGGCATAGCCACGTGCAAATTAGTAAGAGTATATTCAGCTAAAATTGCTTTTACTGTCAACTTCTCACCTATTAGATACTTTTCGACAACGGTCTCTCCGTATTTGTCTACAGAAACATCTTTAAAAACAGGTTCGTAAGACACCTCAACACCTCCCTTGGTATGCCCAAGATCCACGTCGTTAAACTTAATCTCACAAACACCTAATTCTACGTTTGTTATATCTGCCATTATTTATTCACCCCCCCTTCTTTAATAACTTTTAACACCTTTATTTTATTAGATTTTCGCCAATCTTTCAAATCGGTGAAGTTAAAGTTGTTTACTTCTCCACACCTAGGACAAATATAACACAACTTCCCCCTCACGTTTTCATAACAAATGAGCTTCCTACATTTTGAACACCTAAGCTCTCTGTATTTCTCTTCGTTTATTTCAATCATCTAGTTCTCGCCCTAAAATTTATGCTAAACAAATCTCTTCCCCGATCGTCTCTTCCCAAATGGCCACCCTCTGCAATCGCCAAAATAAAATAAAAATATGTCTCATCTGTAACTAGATTGACGTTCGAACTTCGGTGAAGCAGTGATCTTATAGAATCTAATTTTGCTTTTCCGGTGGCATAATTTGTGGATCGAATCATAATTTGGAAAGTCGGCTCTTTAGTCGGAATATCCTTGTCTGGCTCTGATCCACCAGTATCCAAAACAGCGATGCAAGCATCAGGATCCTCAGGTAAATATCCACAAAAAACATTAGTGGCGATCGTTCCAACGCCCTCTTCTTCTAAGTAATCTGCTACATCATTTATTAATATACTCATTTCAGAAATCCTCCAATTATTTGTTTATAAATTTCCCTAAAAGCTTTCAAATTATGTTTTATCGGGTCTTCAAGATACTTTCCTTTCCTCCCTCCCTGAAAACTGTACTGAGGGTTTTCGTGAAGCCGAGCCGCATATACTTTATTATATCCTACCAACCTCTCAAATTCACTACTCCCAGACTCCGTATGACCACTGGTTTCCAATGCCCCCGTGTCGTGGGGTACTTCCATAGTGCTTAATCTTAAAACCTCATTAGCGATTTTTTTGAGAGCCGTCTTGCTATTTTTGTCGATCCCACTTGAAAGTTTACTAAACCCCTTTTTCCATTGCCTCAAATCTAGTGTGACCGTTAAGTTTCTACCCATTTGATTAGCTCCAATCTTAAGTGATGAACATTCCCTTGACCACCAACTGGCTCTGTTTTTCCCCAGACTTTGTAATAATCATCTCCAAAATCAACTCTATCATTTATGTTTATATCCAGATCCGCCTTTGCGTGCATTAAGCCCGTAATCATAAGAACTTGCCCATTAGGTAAAAGTTTCGTTTTAGATATTTTTTTGAACCTTGCATTGTAATCCGTCCCGTCTCCTATCACTACCCGGCCATACCTATTTCTGCTTGTTTTTGGGTATAAAGTAACTTCTTGATTGAAAAATCCGTTTATAGACATCTTAATCTATGATAACACCCTTGATGTTTCTGATACCACGAAGTAGCATTTTTGCTTTAGGTGCTATCAGATCCTCAAGTCTGCTAGAATCCTCCCCAAATCTTTCGTAAGAATAATCATCAATTTTCTCCCTTTTCAAATTTACTTTATTCGTTGAGAAAAAGTCATCTCCCATCTGGATTCTATATTCTACCTGAGCGGCGGTGGCTCTCTTAACCTCTTCTGGAATCGACTTAAACCAAGTGTTTGTGGCTATTTGGCTGTCGTAAATTGCATCTTCCCTAAGTCTTGGGAATTTCCCCAACTGCCAAATTTTATAATAAGAAGTGTTATCCAGGGTGGCAGTGAAAGTTTCTACCGTTAAAACCCCAGCCTTTGTACTCGCTGTACACATATGTCGCTCACCTTTCCCAGTACCACCAACAATCTCAACCATGCAAAGCACAAAATAATCTTTTTCGTAAATGTTTTGATGTTTAGTTTGAAGTTCCAAGGTAGTCGTTGACCCACCTGAGGCCATTCCTTTAATCACATTTGATAAGGCTGGTGTTTGGAATCCCACGTAAGCATCGATCATTTCTTCTGCTTGAGATATTTGATCCTCCGCTTCTGTATCGTCAGTAACAGTGATGTCGGCGTATTCTTCGAGTTCTGTAATTGTTAGATATCCTCTTTTTGACATTAGTTTTGATCCTCCCAATCAGTATTATTTTTATTGTACCACTTATCCCCGCCTCTGCCATCCCAGGGACATATTTCTGAGTCCCATGTGTATCTAGTCGAATCCCAAAACGCTTCAATTAGTCGCTGTAACCACTCAGTAGCATTTTTTGTAAACCATTTCTTGACTGCCATAGTTTATTTTACCAAGTTATTTCATCTCTTGTCTCTCTTTCTTCACTCAAGATTCTGTGCCAACCTTTTTTTTCTTTATCCTCTACGCTTTCATACCAGTCATAAAGATCATCAAACCATTTCTGAAAATCCCATCTAACACTGTCCATCAAATATCTCTCGGCGTGGTTTCTGACTACTTTTCTATCAAGTTTGTGTATGTTTTTGGCCGCCCAAATAAAGTCATTCAAGGTGTCCCCTCGATATCCATTGAAACCATTTATCACCGTTCCGGGGAATACTGCAAAGTTTGTAGTGATGACCGGAGTACCACTCAGCATTGACTCAACGTGAGTACCGGCAAAACATTCCATATAAATCGTTGGAGTGAAAGTTGCGATTGCCTTGGCCATTAGCTTTTTTCTCTGCTCGACATTCACAAAACCAACATACTCCCAATTTCCCTTAGGAATAGTGAAATCACTATATTGCCCTTTAAGAGATCCATCAGGTTGAACACTAGCACCTTGCCCGGCAATGATCAGCTTCTTACCAGCTTCTTTCGCCGCCAAATAAGCAGTCAATATCCCTTTCCTCATAATCATCCTACCTATAAAGAAAAAGTAATCATCAGCCTTTTCGCTATAGGTAATATCTTTTGGATCGAAGTAGTTAGGAATCACCCGATCATAATAATTTCCATTGATACATTTTCTCGGATGTTCTGATCCATAAGTGAAATTTTGAATGTAGGCACTCTCAAACGCCCTAAACTTCATATAAGAGCCCCTGTAGCCCACCCCTGGCTCACAAGTTAGGTGTAAGCCCACTGAATCAGCTATTGGCTTGAAATATGGCCCCTGAGAGCATAAAAGGAAGTCTCCTGGCTTCTTAATCTTATTTATGTGAGTAATACAAGCCGAATAGAATTTCATTGTCGATGGATTCTTCTTTGAATTGAAATCGTGCCTAAAATCAGTATTCGTATAGTCATACCCAATACAGTACCTATTATCTCCATCACCATAATCTCTCGCTATATCGTTTAGAGTATGGGTTTGGATAAAATGTAGCCGATCACTATTGCAATACTCTTCAATATCACTTCCCTCACTCCCATAGAAAAAGACTTCGTGACCTAAAGAGATCAGCATTTTTGCTAGTTTTCTATTTTTTTGGGTGAAAGCACAAGAGATAAACTCCTTGCTTTGAGGTAAATGGACTAATGAGAGTAAATGAAATCTATACTTTCTCATAATGTTGTATTTAACCTTTTTGGTATTTTTATACCATCTGATAAATTACATCGATTGCACAGTTGATGCCAATCTGAAGCATCTTTCTTATATTTACCACTCTTATTAGCCCAACAATACTTTTTTGCAATACAACCATTCTCACATCTTGTAGCTTTTCCAAGTTTTCTGTTAATCCAAGAATGAAGACCCGGATAACTCAATTTCCCCGTTTTTTCCTTAAACTCTGTAGCGACAGAATAATGTTTTCCTTTTTTTATATTACTCATTTTCTTCTTAGTTTCTTCTGAATGGGGAACTAAATGTCCATAATTAGGATGTTTTTTCCTATCTATCTTTTTTCCTTTATGCCAAGGGGTCGATCCCTTAACAAATCTTCCTTTATTATCTCTCATCCATTAAATATACCACAATTTATGGAGTATATAAAGGAGTGGGAAAAATTCCATGATAACAACGGCCTTTACAATATCTCTCGTTTAAATCTTCAACCTTTCCTATTCCTCCGAGCCATTTATCGAGCTTCCCGGCTTTTAATATGTGCGGGTGTCCCTCATTAGACGAAGTATCTATCCACTCAAAAATCCTGATAATTTTACTTATCTCTAGGGCGTTTCCAATTATCATCTCCGGATCGTCTGTGTGTTGAAGTACGTTGTAAATCCAAACCTCATCGAAAATACTAAAATTTTCAATATCCTCTCCTTTGCTGTGTACTAATTTTATCCCCACCTCTTTATATCTCAGTTTCACCCATTCTGGATATTGACACGGGTCTACGACCACTCCAGCGGCATTAATTCCAGAACACTTGAGAAGTATAGAACACGGGCCACCACCAATATCCAAAATCTTCTTACCCTTCACATCGAAATTATAAGGTGATTTTCCATCGTGAAATGTTTTTAGCCCCATCTTTTTAGCATAGATTAGTTGTTTTTCTTCTTCCCCGAAAGTATTTGCACAATTCCCCCACCAACTCCTTTCCCATTTTTGAGCTTTTTTCCAAGACATAACTAAATTTATATGATTGTATGATGAATGTCAAGTCCTAGTTGGCCACTACTCCTGCTACCTTTTTCAAACTAGCTTCTGCCACCTTTAAAACTTTTTTTACACTAGCCCAAGCAACACCAGAGAGCTTTTTAATACTTCCGCCGCCGGCAACGGTATAAGTAATTCTAATTTTTACATACTCGATGGATGGTGTGCCACACTTTGACCCTGATTCGGTTACTGCAAGCCTGAACCCAAAATCAGAATCTATAATATCCGAGGCGGTAAGTGATGCCGACCAATTGTCTGAAGGGTCTCCATAACTAGCGAGGGCTTCAGAAGCAAAATCAAGAGGCCAGCTTAAGCCGGAGGCTTTGTTATCCCCCACCGGCGTACCAGCACCGTTAATCAGCTGAACAGTATTATCCGTAATTACTGTAGCTAGTCCACTAAGACGATAGACATATCTCATTATTTCTACCTCAATGCCCGTAATGGTAGAACCAACAGGAACGTCGCTTGTGGTAAACCCAAAATTAGTTAAAATAAGAAAAGAACTTGTTTCGTCTTTTAAATCAGTTGCCTTGTCATAGTGGCTATCATCGTAATCTGCATTACCAATTGCGTCCCAGCTACTACCAGAATCTGCCTCCGTACGAGGGAATTTCTTGTCAGTAGTTGACATTTTTCTTCTCCTTTTCTCTTCTAATTACACCATCTTTTAATTCTTTTTCAGCCCTTGGCAATTTACCTTCAAACTTATTTTTAAGGATGTTGTCCTCTTCTTCTGTGAGATGTTTTAGCCTTCTGAATAGTTGTAAAGCAGTCATCGGATCTTTTATTTTTTTAATAAAACCTTTTTTGACATCACCATTAAAATCTGAATCAAATTTTATTAGGTTCCAAACAGCCCAACCAGATTTGGCCTCATCATCAGCTAAATACATCTCAATGGCCTCACCAAAAGTGAGGCCTTCTCTATCTGTTTTTTTACACCAATCAATAGCACCACCTTGACACGCGTTTTCAGATATTATAGTAGAGACAAACTTACTAAATAGTGTCTTTAACGTAAACTTCATTGTTTATCTTGCATTGAAAACTCGACATTGCTCTTCTGCTAATCTAAGTTTGCTGGAAGATACTTTGTTACCGTTTTCATCCTTAATAACTTTTATCCAAATCATAACCAATGGAGATACTCTATAAGCGTGTGTTCTTATATAGCTAATCGCTTCTACGAAGGGTGTATAACTAGGCTTATCGTCCATACACTGAACACAACTTAATTCTTCACAGTCTCGCAATATTGACCAACCAAAAACGGGTGGTAAACCAATCCACTCTTTTTGTCCATAGTATTTAATACGATCACCTTCTCCTAAACCATCAACAAACTCCTTAACAGCTTTTTGTCTCTTATCAAAAGATTCTACCAAATCAATGGTTTTATCTGGATGAGTAAATTTATCACCAGTATTCAAAAAAAGCATGTGAACAGTCTCACCATTTTTAAACGCTTCTTTTATTACGAACTTGTGTCCCTCGTGAAATCTATCAAAGATTCCTACTATTGCCGTGTGTTTATATTTTTTCATAGTTGTTTCAAATTATTAATTAGGTATGTTCAACAATCACTAACTGAGGATTAAATAGCATCCTATCAGCGTGAGTAGCAACTCCAACTATAACAATACACTCATCGGTTGCCGATGGTGCTGTTTGAGTCAAAGTGTTTGTGGTCGTTCCGGTTAAAGAAAGATAAACAAGTCCTCCAACTGTCCAAGTCCAAGTATCATCCCTGGCAATCCCATTAAGTAGATAATCCCCAGAGGCGGAAGCACTAATAGTAGCGTCGGCACACATTCCAACAACCTTCGCAGTAGCAATGGCAGAGGCATCCGCCAAGTGCATTTCTCCGTCAGCATCTATATAACAAACATCTCCAAAAGCCTGATTCTCGTTAGCTGTAAAGTCACCGATTATTCCACTGCCAGTATGATCTGAATCTGGTGTCGAGTCTATATTCCATTCATCTCCAATCACTCCAGTATCCCCCTGAGATCCTGTGGTTCCCGTATCTCCAATTGCTCCCGTAGTCCCAGTGTCACCTTCGTCTCCTTGTATACCTGTGTCTCCCTGGTCTCCCTGAACCCCTGTGTCTCCCTGTATTCCCGTGTCTCCTTCGTCACCTTGAGCACCAGTGTCACCCTCGTCACCCTGAGAGCCCGTTGCTCCCGTGTCTCCAATTACCCCCGTGTCACCTTGTATACCCGTATCTCCCTCATCGCCTTGAGATCCAGTCTCCCCGGTATCACCCTGGATACCCGTGTCACCTTGTGTACCTGTATCTCCAACTGCACCTGCTGTACCCGTGTCGCCTTCATCACCCTGTATTCCAGTGTCGCCTTGATCGCCCGTCACGCCAGTATCACCGACAGCTCCAGTTGTTCCAGTATCCCCCTGAATGCCTGTGTCGCCTTCGTCTCCCTGAGTTCCTGTATCACCTTCTTCTCCTTGCGTGCCCGTGTCACCCTGAATACCAGTATCACCGACAGCTCCAGCAACTCCGGTGTCTCCTTCGTCTCCTTGTATACCCGTGTCTCCTTGAATGCCTGTATCGCCCTCGTCACCTTGGATTCCTGTATCTCCCTGATCGCCTGTGTCACCAATTGCTCCAGAAGTTCCAGTATCGCCTTCATCTCCTTGGACTCCGGTATCTCCCTGTGTCCCTGTATCGCCGGGGACGGTTGAATCCGCACCAGTATCACCTATCGCACCAGTATCACCTTGAATGCCGGTGTCTCCTTCATCTCCTTGGGAGCCTGTAGAACCAGTATCACCTTGATCGCCCTGAACGCCTGTATCTCCTTGAACGGTTGAATCTGCCCCAGTATCACCGGCCGTACCAGTATCACCTTGAATCCCTGTGTCCCCCTCATCGCCCTTAGCACCAGTCGATCCAGTATCTCCTTGATCTCCTTGTGCTCCCTGTACTCCTGTATCGCCTTCGTCTCCCTGACTTCCTGTCGCACCCGTGTCACCAATTGCTCCCGTCACACCCGTGTCACCTTCATCTCCGGTCGCCCCAGTATCTCCCTCGTCTCCTTGAGCCCCGGTGTCACCCTCATCTCCAGTCACCCCGGTGTCGCCTTGGATTCCAGTATCACCTTCGTCACCCTGTATCCCGGTGTCACCTTCATCGCCCTGCGAACCTGTTGCCCCTGTGTCGCCTTGAACTCCGGTGTCACCTTTTGGCTCTGTATCTGACCATTCACTTTCTCCACTTCCACTTCCCTTTAAATACTTACCACTCGCCGGCGTACTAGCACCTTTTCCTATTTTTGCTGTAATTGCTTCTAATGTCTCTTCTTGCTTACCCTCAACCTCTGTGTGTTTAGGTGAAGTTGATCCTAGTTTCGAACTCCCGAATCCAGAAACGTCCGTTGGTGTGTGTTTGTTTGTAGGAAAATCTGATGATGGGTTTGCCATTTTTTATAGTTGATTGTTTCATTTTCGTTTTCGTTTTCCTTTAATAACTATCCTTATTATATAAGGTTTTTGATAAATTTTCTTAAATCGTTTTCTTCTTTATCAAAGTTTACCATTTTCTTGAAATTAGCATAAACTTTGTTGCACATAATTCCAAATCTCGGAGTCTCCGAATAATACTTAATTTTATTGACAATTTGCTCAGGATTAAGGTTGTCCACAACGATACAAGTCTCTCCATCTATCATCAATTTTTCTCCCATCTTTTCTCTATAGTATTCTTTTTTAACAATCATCGGTCTGGCCACCGCCCCTGTATTATGAACTATATGGCCGTAACCATCCCCACCTTTTTTTGTATGCCAAACAAAACCAGATCTCCTCATGGTATCGGCGACCGCACACTCCCCATTCACCGGGCCATCTCGTCCTTGTCCACCATGACACTTAAAATCCCAACCCGGCATCAATGCTTCAATTTTCTTAAACAATTCCCAGTCGGCTCTGAACATGTCATCTGTTGAAAAACAGTTCACAAAAGAAGTAATTTTTTTGGGGCAGTTCGGATCAATAGCCGAATAAAAAATCTCTTTAATATCGAACTCCTGATGGTAAGAAATAAAGTTAATTCCAGAGGGTACATTCGGGATGATAGCAGAAGCCATCACATTGCTTGCTGTGTTCGCCTCTACAGGCCATGCGTTGCCTATTTGATAAATAAGCTTAGGTTTTGATGGGTGTGCATTACAGAGCCTCTTAAACGGTTCGATATGTTGAGGGATCGAGGCAATTACAATGTCGAAATCCATAGACATAAAGCCTTCATAAGTGATCGCCTTGTTGGTTCTTTTGCTAGTAATATCGTTACAAAAATAAACGGGAGGATCTTCGTGGGATATCTCATTAAGTTTCTCACTACCGTCGGGGGTGGCTCCTCCTACACTTAAATATTGCTCGACGGTAGCAGGATGGTCGTAAATTTTCCAATAACCCTCTTTGTTCCACTCTGTTCCAATGGGTCTAAATAGCTCATATCCAAGCCTTTTCTCAAACAGCAAAATAAGCGAATTTAACAATCCAGCATGGTGAAAATCGGTAAATACCCTCATAGTCCCCTCCCCTCCCCTACTGGGGGTGTATCCCATAATTCGTGCCTACAGGATACCACTCCCCCGCTCACTCCCCTACTAATCACCTTATTTTCTCCGTATTTATGTACTTTTTGCATACTCTTATAAATTCAGGGTGTAGCACTTCGCCACACTCCAAACAGTCTATAATATAATGTTCAAAACGCTCTGGATGATAGTTGGGTTGTTGTCCATCACTCATCAATCTAAAATTATGACTCAAGCCACTTAAATGCTCGTAAAGATCCTTTTGTATCATACAAGTTTGCTGTTTTCGTACATCTTCCCTGAACATCCCAAAGTGATCCATTTGCCCCTCCACTATTCCAAAGTTACGACCCGTAGCATCAACGATCGCTCTCAAAACAAATATACAGCAAGGGTGCATTCTTTCACCCTCGAAGACAGCACTAATACCAACCCCATTGTTGACCGCCCATACTACCTCTTTCCACATTGCCACCTTGGGATAAAAGTCCTGTTCGGTAAACCAAACCCAACTACTCCTCGAATATTTCAATCCAAAATTAACTCCAATATTTCTCCAATCATCACCCGGCTTTAATACTGGAGAATCTAAAACCAAACACCCAAGTTTATTCATTTCGTGTCTGACAAAATCGCTATAATCAAAACCCTGATTTGCTTTGGTAATAACAATGATCACATCTTGAAAATCGCTCCTCGATCTCCTTATAAATTTCCGCCACAAAGGATAATCACAATTTGTTGGCCAGCATACGACGATATCAGGTTTCATAATTCTTTTAGGATCTCCTTTGTTATTTTAACCCATTCAGGATTTTGTTTCACATCCATTTTTAACGAAAAATTGAGGTAGTGCTTAAATTCCTTTGGTTCGTATATCAACTTAAAATCTTTTTTTATACCCAGTCTCAGATTGTGAGTCAACCCGTTCAAATGTTTGTACCCACTCATTCCCTTTAGTGTCGACCAGTCCCGGCTTTTTATTATTATTTCTGCACAAAACAAATCAAAGCAATCAAGTTTATATCTCTCTATCGCCTGAAAATGCCTTAGTGTTTTATTTATTAACTTCATTTTAGTAACAAAACAAGCCAAGTGAAGTCTCGATCCCTGCTCTAAGCACACAAAATCCCGATCTTCTACCAAGGTGAGTATTTTTCTTAAAAATTTAGTATCAAAAAAGAAATCCTGTTCCAAAAACATCACATACTCGTTCTCTACGTGTTCAAGAGCAATGTTTATCGCTTCGTCATACCAATTAACCCCCCCATCACAATCAACAAAAGTGAAATCCGGGTGAGTCTCTTTTAACCACTCTCTATAATCCCTCTCAACGTCATTATGGGTAAAACTGACAATGACCTTCCCAAAATTGTCCCTATTCTGACTGACCAACGACCTACAGACTGGATAGTCGTAAGCTCTTGGCCAAATAATAATTAGATCTGGTTTAACCATTTGTACATACTGCTATATAAAAGTCGTTTTTTTCAACCTCTACGCTTGAAATTTCTGCAGTATCCCAATCCTGACCAAGCATTATCACCTTCTTGAATTTACTCTCCAAGGTTGCCTTCAACTCCTCAAAAGGCCAGTTGCTCTTATGAAATCCGTTATTGTCTGCATTAATATCCCTTGGTACCGACATGATTAATGCCCCACCCTTGTTTAAAATACGGGATGCCTCAGTCAAAACCTTTTCCGCATTTTCCTTGGTTAAGTGTTCGATCACTTCAAAAAAAGTAATCAAATCAACTTTTCCTCCTCCCCAGTTTAAATTCTCTAAGGGTGCATGTATAAAGGAACTGACCTTAGGATAGTTTTCCCTCGAAAATTTGATTGCTCCAGCATCGATCTCCACTCCAACGGTGTGATACCCGGCTTTTCTAAGCCTGTCTAATCCATATCCAGTACCACTTCCCAAGTCTAATGCCCTAATCTTCGCTCCCTCTATTGGTCGATTGGCCGCAAATTCATATCTAGCCTTGTGGTGAGCAACAGTTTGAGGCTTTACCCTTTTATCATCCGGGTAGATTCTCTCGATTGGGTGCAAATTGACTGTCATAGTCCTAACTCCCTATAAATTCTTTGTCTTTTAAGTATTTTTTTATTACCAACCTTAGTTTCTACGGTAAGTCTATTGATCGCTTTTCTGTATTCTTCCCTGAATTCTGGTATCTTGTTCGGATCTGACGTATCGTAAAATGTTTGCCACCACTGAATCCTTCTAGCCCATTCATCTATACGAGCCGGAGGGACTATAAAAGGTGCTGGTTCAGAAAATGATCTCTCAACCAACTTCCTTCCCTGATCATCAACTAGCACTCCACCTATCCCACTGCTAAGAGATCCAACGTGTGTCCAAAAGGATTTCCCATCCCAAAGATTCTGCCCATTGTCATATTGCTGAATGTCATGGGGTGAACCGTGATATTGGTTCTCATACCAGAAACTAAGACCAAGAGCCCTGAGTTGTAAACTCATATGCACCATAGTATCTCCAGCCGCCTCCTCCTTAAAAGTGTAGTCTAATTCTTTACAATACTCACCCTGTTCCCACCTACGGGAGTCGAAGTCTCTATCTGTCTTTAGCAAATCCTCTTTCTTAATAAAAAACATATTTGGCCAAAAATTGCAACCTTGGTCTCCGAAACCATCACGTCGTACTCCCCATTTCTTCTCTGCTTGCTCCAGAATTTCCATTGAGCAACTTCCCCTCTTCCCGGCTACACAGTCAAATTCTCCGGACTCTACTTTTTTAAAACACTCATCTATTTTTCCCTTTTTAAAAACGTAGGAGTCGTCCTCTACTAAAACAATGTGTGTTTCTTTTGTAATCTCAAGCAATTCGTTAATCGCCAGGCCATGAGTAGTTTGTCTGTCTTTATAGATAACGGTCGCTCCAACCTCGTTTAGCATCTCCATTATGTAATCAACCCCTTCTTTCTCAAGCGAGGTGTTTAAATGGACGTAGAGGTGGTCTACCTCGTCTTTCCAAAACTTCTTATAGTTCTCCAACCAGTATCGGATTAAAAACGGATCTCCTGGTGTTGGTAGCAAGGCGGCTCGACTTCTCATATCTTATGATACTCCTTAAACTTACTAAAGTAGATATCCCATTCGTGTTTGGGTAGGCCCATCGCCCCTAATAAAATGATAATGTCGTTTTCACTCATCCCTAAATATTTGTGCCAAGCCATAAGCCTAAGCGTTTCTCTCCTCGGTGTTTGCTCTAATTTTCTCTCAAAATCAACCTTAAAATCTTCGTATGTATCCAATAAATAGATAGGCATATTGCCGTTACGAATATGGTAATAACCGGGGACATCACAATTACTCCCAGGATCGGATATCAGATCTCCGTTGTCTTCGAGGTAAAAACTGCTACGATTGTCGACAATCTGACGAAAGTTAAACCCACCATCGAGTAGTCTTAAGGTCAAGTAACCTAGGGCATCCAACCAATCTCCTTCTTTAGTCACGTAGTCAAGCTCTTTAATTTTGGCTCCCTCTTTAAATTGAATAGGGGCTAGGTCAGTATCACCCATCACTGTCAAGACTTTCCTATTAACTACAAAGTAGTAAGTACCCATGCGAACTCCGTTGCAACACTTCATGCCAGGATATTTACCAAGAATTTCGTCTCTCATTCCCCCGGAACTATCAAAGCTAGTTACCACATCAAAGTCTTTAGCTAGATCAAACCACCCCTTAATAATCCCTGTCTCCCAAAATACGACATCCATGTCCAAAAACATGACCAGATCTTCTTTAATCAATTTCGTCGCTCTTCTTATATTTTCCCACCAACTACCTCCATCATTAGCACAAGGAAGCACTCGTGGCTCCACACCCTTATCTCTAAGTTTTTTTAAATCCTTTTCATCAAATCCATACCCAGAATCAATTAAATAAACCGTGTCTACCTCATCTCCATTAATAGAAGGAGAGTTGACAAAGGTATCAAGAAATACCTTATACCTATCCGATTTATACGGCTGGTATCTGTGAAACGGAACTACAATAGCTCTCGTCATTAGTTGGCCATTTCTGAAATTGCTTTTTTCATTACTATTTTGTAGACCCAAACCCCACCAAGGGTCAGAATACAAAAAAGATAATAAACAAAACTCTCAAAGCCTGTTAGTTGCTTTTTCATGGTTTCTCCTTACCAAAATTATAATCTCCTGGATGTGATTTGTAGAAACCTGCTAGTCCTCTCGGTGTAGTAAAGTGAAACGGCCTCACCTGACCCCCGACAACAAGTTCCTCTAAGGCAGATGGAATAGTCCCAAAGGGCCAAGCAAAGCCGTGTTCCTCGTTCGGGATCTGGTGCATATGACGGTGTAGATCGTGAATGAAAATAAATCCGCCATCATTTAAATAAGGGTAAAACTTCAAAAACTCAGCAAATCTAGTCTGAGGCTCTGTGTCTAGTAATATAAGGTCATATTTACCATAGGGTTCAAAATCTTTGACATCTTGTAGGTACAAATTCACACGGTATTCTAGCCCCATTCTTTTAATTCTATCGACTGCTTTATGATGTAACTCTGGTAAAAACTCTATAGTATCCAAAGTCCCTTTTTGATTGTCCTGCAAAGCTTTACCCAAATAACAAGCCCCAACACCAACGTGTGTACCCGTCTCTAACACCCTATCTGGCTTTAAGAGCCTAATTAGCCCATACAGGAACTCACCGACCTCTGCCTCAAGCCCAGCATCATTAAAAGCTGAAAACTCACTGACAGTACCACCCCACTCACCCTCATTGTGAATCTCTAAGGTTGGATCTAATCTTTTTATATTTTCGGTGACGCTCATAGATAAGCTCTTCCAATATTAAACTTGTCCGGTAGAACCTCTTTTATTTCAGTGAAAACTTCGTAAATACTTCGAGTCTCTATCTCACAGATGGCTCTAGCGGCCACGAAAGCGGCCCTAACAAGACCAGTTCGACCAATAATCGCAACAGTCTCTCCCATTGAAATCATGTGTTTGGGGATATGACAGGCGATATCTTTAACGTGAGGTTTGTTGTTCTTTTTCTCCTCTGGTAAATAAAGTCTGACTACAAAGTGTACAAACCCGGCCTCTTCAATGTCACTAAGTAGCTTTGCACTCGGAGCATAAACAAACTCAATGACCGTCACACCAGCCTCTTTTAATTTCGCAGGGGTAACTTTTCTGTCACCAATAAAAATATTGTCTCTAACTTTCTTTAACATTTTTTGCTCCTTTTTTTAATAATAGTGTTTTCCATTGCTCTCCAATTTTTTTCTTACCAAAGTATTCAATGGCCGTTTTTCTGGCATTTTCTGAAATTCTCTTAGCGAGTTCGTGATCCTCAAGAAGTGCATTTACGTACTGTCTCAGTTCTTGGATATTATCACCAATAAAACCATTGATACCATTTTCTATAATCTCATCGACCTCATAAAAATCGAACTGCTCGTGGCTAGTTAAATGAGCCAACGATTTTCCGACAGCGACTACTGGCATTCCAGTCATCATTGCCTCCATTAGAGACAGTGTATAGCAAGCCGGCCAAGTACCACCATAAATATAAACTCTAGACTTTCTCATCAGCTCTTTCATCATTTCATAAGGAACCTCACCACCGTTAAACGACCCAAGATCACTATTTCCAGATCCGTAAACCTTAGCATCGAATCCAGCCATCGACCCCATAATCTCATCGTAATGACAGAAACCTCTGCGACCCATCAATGACTGAGAGAAATTAATTACTGTCTTGTTTTCTCCAGTCCATCCTTTAAACTCATCCGGATCTTTATAGAATCGAATCATTGCTGTCTCACCGGCGAAATTATTGTAAGCTCTCTCCTTGGGGGAATAGCGGACTATCTCTAATCCATCATCAAAATACTTCTTGAGCATCTTTTCTTGAGATGGTTTGTTTTGCCCTATACCTCGCCAAATAACCCTTTTGTGTTTTATCTTATCCCAATTCTCTGTCAAAGGCTTCTCGTTCTCTCCAGACATTATAATGATCACATCATAAGGTTCGATCAACTCAGGAGGTAAATTTGTCTTGGGATGTTGGGCAGTTAAATCAAAGAATTTCTGATCGAATTTTGCACCAGGAATGCCGGGCCTAGGAAGTGTGTAAGCACCTTTGGGATCTCTATAACAACCATTAGAATAAACCTCAAATCCCATATCTGTCAAAAGCTTAACCTCGTCATATTCTAAAACAGCGTGGCATGATATATACTGTATTTTCATATAAATTTATCAAAAAGAATTTTTAAAGCCTCTTTCCACCCTAGTTTAAGATGTTTCATCTCTTGTGTCACCTGTATATTTCTTGGTTGCCCTTCCACGCGTGGATCATCAGCCCCACTCATATCATCAAGTCTTCTTATTGTCAGGTCGATCTCGTATATAGGGTAAAGTGATATTGCCATATTTTTATTGTAATATCATTGTCAACCGTTTGTCAAGTGATTATTAATTTCTAACAGTCTTTTTTTCATAAGTTCACCCACCGCTTCCAAACTAAACCTCTTCTCGACCAATTCCTTTCCCATCTCCCCTTTTTTGCTTGCTTCGCTCTGATTCTCAAAACACCACCTCATCGCCCGTCTAAGAGCACCTAC
>Ga0207997_1000230_pt1 | contig 27981 bp, 39 predicted proteins | sample AntAceMetag02UKN_FD_184777 | JGI IMG/M metagenome (GOLD analysis project Ga0207997, IMG submission 184777) | Saline lake microbial communities from Ace Lake, Antarctica - Antarctic Ace Lake Metagenome 02UKN (SPAdes) (version 2) | ecosystem: Environmental > Aquatic > Non-marine Saline and... | reverse complement strand
GTTTTCGGATTCGGACAGCTCAATAATCTTAAAATGGACATTCACTAACACGCTTTAACCACCAAACGATTTTCGTTTCCCCAAAGGTGAGAACCTGATACCTTACATAATATAGATAGGAGAAAAACCATGGCTTTCAAAAGAAACAAAGAAGAAGAGCGAAGACTGACGGAAGCGGATGAGAAACGCAACGGGGCATTTATCCACTTTTCACCTGAAGAAAGATCAGCAGTTATCGGCAATGAGCTCAACCGCATAGAGCGAGAATACGAAGAACGAAATTATACGGGAGTACGCCGCGAAGCCATCCAGCAAGATCCTCGAACAGGCAAAGACTATATTGGTCAGGAAGGTCAGGGTATATCCTATCAAACCCCAAGCTCAGGGGAAGGTGAGTATGTCGGCACTGCTGATGCTAAGAAGGCTCCGTCCGATGGCAGGTCAGGTGCTTCTGCTACTGGGCCATATGTTCAGAAACCGCAACAACCTCTTACCGAAGAACAGGTTGAGGCAAAACGCAATCTACGCGAGAAGAGCATCAAGGATATAACCATCCGGCGAGCCAAGTGGTATGCCTCAGTAGGAATGATTGGGCATGATGAGCTAGCAAAAATCATGGGGCCGCAGAAAAATGGTGAGACTCCCGAAGATGCGGCAGCAAGATTTGCTCAAGAAGGTGCTGTGCTAAGTAAGCAAGATGAGACAGCTAAATCTCAGGTCGTGGCAAAGGCGGCAGGGAAACGGGCTGTGTCGTCTGCCCGTAATGCTATGAGTAGAGAGCAATGGCAGCGAGCCGCGACAGACCCTAATAGCACCGAAGCCAGAATGCTTGCCTCAATGGAGCGAGTTTCTTCAGCCCAAGCAGGAGGAAACGAAGAGATTAGTGCTGACGACCTCTCGCGCATCACTCAAGCCACAGACCCCGAGAACCGAGGGAAGTATCAGACCAACGTATCGAACTGGCAGAAGAGAGTTTTTAGGGATGTTGAGGAAGGCAAGGCGGCAATCAGGTCTAGCCTACCAAAGATACTTGCAAAGGTTGAAGGCGCTGAAGGCACAATCATGGATGCCGCCGCCGATGTCCTAGACACGTTATCACCCGTCCAGAAGGCTGCTGCTACGCGAGAGCTAGAGGTTGCCGATGTCGCGCTATCAAAGAAGCGATTTGAGTCTATTGAAAAGCAACGTGCCGAGATTGCCATTACCGAAGCTCGTATAGCAGCACAAACCAAGGGCGAAATTGAGAAACGCAAAGCATTATTGCCTTTTGAGACTGCCGCAGCTATTGAGAAGCTCGAAGCTGAATATCCTATCCGCAATAAAGCAGCTATAGCTCTACTAACAGAAAAACTTCCTTTGGAGCGTGAGTCCAGCATTGCCAAGTTTAAAGAAACAATGGCTGCTGAAACTGAAGCTCTTATAGAACGCATTAACGCAACTGCTCCAATTGAGACGGAACAGGAACTCCTTAGATTAAAGGAGACGTTGCCTATTCAGAATGAAGCTGCTCTTGCGCAACTCGAAAAAGTTCTTGAGCTAAAACAGAGGTCTAAAGAGAATGCAGCTCCAGCAGACCTTAAGATTGAAATTGAAAAACTTGAAAAAATTCTTGGTCTTCAGACTGAAGCTGCTCTTGATCAACTCGAAAAACGCTTACCGATAGAAGCAAAATCCAGAGCTGCTATAGCCGAAGAGAAGGCAGCGTTAAGAAACAAGATTGAGCAAGAGCGCCGTGATCGTACTGTACAGTATAATTCTGCTGATAAAGAAACACTTAGAAGGAATCTTTTTGACCTGAACCTAGCCGATGATGATGCTGAAGTAGATGCAATCATAGAGGGTGCTACTGTCTTGGGTTCTTCTGAAGCAGCAAAGTTTGATCGCGCTGTTAATCGCGCCGAGTCTCAGGGAGTATCTGTAGCAAGGTCTGGAAAAAATGGAATCACATGGACTGAATCAAAAACAGTTACACCGAAAACTACCATAGTAGCGGGAAGAGTTCTACAGGGACGGCAACTATCTAAATATCTTGAATTCTCTCCTAATAGCGAAGCGTTGCAAGATCCTGATGCTGAATATATAACTGGTAGCGTAAAGGGAACTGGTGTCATTGTAGGAACCAATGGAATAAACATAGGCAATATTGCAGATGGCTTGATGACCGATGACAAGAATCTATCGTTTACTGAGGCATTAGACCGCGCAATAGTTTATGAGGCAGAGGCTACTGGCGAAGATCCAGGCAATATTAAGCGAGCTATGGGGCAAGAGGCATTTGAGACACTAAAGAAAGCTGATGATAAGAGGGGCGAGGCTTACATTGAGGCTAATTCTGCTGCTGCGGATAAAGTCTTAGAAGACAACATTATAAATGCCGATCTCAAACTTGAAAACGTGACAGGCTCCGTGCAGAGTCTTATGGCTGATTTTACAGACTTTTTATCTACATCTAAGTTGTCGGAAACCGACCAAGTGTCAGCATTTATTGACGCAAACGCAAATAAGATATGGACCATGGCAGAACAAGAACTGTCGAAACTTACAGATGGAGATTCTGAACTTGCATCGGAGGAAGTATTTCGGTCAGCACGAACGAAAGTTCGTAAGATTATAACGGGTGAGTTAAGCAAAGGACATGCGTTCAACATTGAAGAAGGCGTATTGCTTCAAGCAGAGCAGGAAGAGCGCCAAAGCCGAGCCAATGAGAACCCCGACTTTGACTTCAGGTATGGTTCTGATGAGCCGAATGCAGAGGCTATCTCGTTTTCTAAAACTGACCCAATCGACCAGCAATTTAAGGATGCTTACGATGGAGCAGGTTCAGCCGCAGGAAGGTCAAAGATTATAGAAGACTTGGCAGAGCATAAGGCAGTGGTCAGAAAAAGTGCTGTTCGACGAGACGAATTGATTAAATCGCTTGATGATGGTTTTGGTTGGGAGAGAGCGACATGGGCGGAGGGCGGGACAGCGTTAGAGGATCGTCCATTGCCAGGTTTCCAGACAACAGAACCCCTAGAAAACTTAGATCCGTTTGATACTGAATTTGTATTGCTTGGAATGCAGGAGTCCGTTGGCCAGATGTGGGGACTTCAAACTGGGTTGACTTATGATGACAGGCGCGAACTACAGAAGCGGCTTACAGAGATGCGAGCAGCAAATAAGCCGAAGATGGAAGTAGAGCTTGAAAAGGAACGCACCGAAGTGGAAAAGATGTACGCTGACACGGAGGCGAAACGCAAGGGCGTCGAGACGCCGCAGGCTGCCGCCGAGCGGTATAGGAATGACGAAGCTGCTACAAAGGATATGAACGACTGGGTTAAACGAAACCAGAGCAACCTGACAGACAAGAATCTAGGCCCAGTTGTTGCGCGTATGCTTGAGCATGGTTTGCTTGATGACAAGAACACTATATGGTTGTCTGGTATCATAACCAAAGCAGAGAAAACCCACCCTGTTTATAGGGCGGTTACTGGCAATAAAGCAGGGCCCAATCCGTTCGAAGAGGTTAAATCGCAGTCTGATGTAACATTGGGAGAGGAATGATGCTTAAAAAAACGCTGAACAATAATGAACAGTTGATACCCAAGCAAGCAGAACCTGTTGCTGATGTTCTTACGCCCGATGTAAAAGCCGAGTCTATCGAAGCGAAAGACGCTGGTGCTCCAGAAGTAGCAGTGCCCGATTCGACTATTGACGATTCAGTTCCTTTCAAATGGAATACAACTGAAGCACCAAGCGGAAATGGATTCTCCCCAGAAGCATTCCTTGCCGAGACTGACGCGAACTCGATCAGAAACAGACCTACATTTGACCCCGATGACTTTCTCGGAACAAAGGTAGAAGCCCCAGCACCGTCGCCGCTGATGAAGGATGGGTTCATGGGGAAGTTAGATGACAAAACGATTCCTCGTCTATTTGAAAACGCACCTCCGTATGATCCCGGTGAGGATATTCCGACCGACAACAACTTGCGCGGTTCTGTGTTTGAAAAGCACAAGCTACTGAATGACACCAAAGCTGGAATGGGCAAGTTCATCAATGACGTTGCTGCTAGACTGGACCCCTCGAGCACGCCAGCAGAAGTAATGACGAATCCCGTTGGTGTTATCGGGTTTGGTGCTATAAAGGCAGTAGATCGTCTTGCTGCTGGAATTGCCGATTTTCCAAGTGCCGTTGCAGATGGCATGAATAGGTCTATTGATTTGCTGACAGGAGAAAAAGGAACTGACATATACAAGACTCCTGAGTTCCTTGATACCTTCTCAGAAGCAATGAACTGGTATGCAGATACCCTTGATGAAAAAGCAGTAGAGTCCGTTGCGGAATCATTCAAGGATGGGGATACAGCAGAAGCATTCGTCAAGAAGCTGACTACGATTACTGGAGATACCGTTGGTGCTGTAATGTTCTATCGTGGACTTGGTATAAATCCGTTCTCTGCACAGGCTAAAAGCGGAAACATATTTGCCACAATGAAGGTGAGAGCTGCGCACGCGGCAGCATACGGACTTATTAAAGGTGGATTGGGGACTACCGGAACGATAAAAGAACGGTCGCAAGCCGCAATTATAACAACTGCATATATGGGGACAATGGCAATTTCCCCTTGGTTTGGAAAGGTGGCTGAAAAGTTTGGTGCTGGGCCAGTTATATCTGCACTCGCTACAAAACTGTCAGACTTTGCAGCAAACACAGGAATTTCTATTAAGTCTGGTGGGTACAAAGATGCACAAGCGCGTGCTGCTCAGATCAAAGAAGAGTACGGATTGACCCCGGAACGGTTCGAAATCTTTGGGGTTAAGACAGACGCAATAGAGCTTATGCAATATGCAGGAGTTGCGCTTCCAGACGGATACTTCTCGGCACTCACAACAGGCTTTGGGCGTCCGCAGGGAACTGCCGAGCAAGGCAGGTCTGTAACAGTAACCAAAGATGCCGCGCGAGAGTCGAATTACCAAGACAATTCTCGCGCACAGAAATACGTATCAGATGCCAGAGTCGATTTAGAGGCCGCTCAGACGCCCGTAGAGAAGGCCATAGCAAACTCACGCATAGACCAAGGGTTGAGCACAATACAAGACCTACAGGCAAGCAGGGCGGCTATAGATGAGGCTCCTGGTGATCGAGTCATATTTGATAACCCAAACAACAAAGCATCAAGGATGTCTGCGAGGGTTTCTCAGGACTTGGTTCGCAAGGACGAAGAGATGTTTATGAAGGCTCCTACGTACTTCTCCCCGCTGACTAGAGCAGTTGATGGATTGAAGCAGACCAAGGGGACTCCCGAGCAGATGAAGGCCATGCTGTCTAAGACAACTGGCGTGAAGATACAGGAGATGGAAGAAACTGGATTCTCTGACTGGATGGACATGAAGGCCGAGAATGGCGTGCGCGTGACCAAGGACGAGATGCAGGCGTTCATGGAACAGAACGGGGTTCGGGTCGAAGAGGTTGTGGCTTCAGATGTGCCCGAAGGGAAAGAAAGATACGACGAGCTTTCCATGGCGAGGGTGACGAGGGAACTCACAGGCGACGAACGGCAGGAGATTAACGAGTACGAGTCCAGCGTTCCTGATGTGACAAGTACCAAATTCAAGGACTTCCAGATCCCCGGCGGCAAGAACTACAAAGAGATGCTGCTTACTGTTCCAGACATCGGAAAACCTCCTATTAGAAAACTAGAGGGAGGCTTCCAAGCAGGATTTCCAGACAGAGGTCAAGTGACTTGGGGCAAAACAGAAGAAGCCGCACTGGATAAATACAGGAAGACTTGGGGACAAAGCCAACAAAACCAATTCACCTCATCCCACTTCGACGAGCCCAACATCGTTGCGCACATCCGCAACAACGAGCGCACCACGGCAGACGGAAAGCGTATGCTGTTCATTGAAGAGGTCCAGTCAGACTGGCATCAGGCTGGGCGCAAGAAGGGATATGATTCTGTAGAATACTTGGTACACAAAATAGGCCGAAGCCCTGAGAACTTCGGCACAAGATACCAAGCGGAAGTCTACGCGGCAGAAGTAGACAAGATGGACGGAGGTGGATCAAGAGGACCATTTGATTCCCCTGCGCGAATAGAGGAAGTTAAAAGCGGAGTCCCCGACGCGCCGTTCAAGGGAGCGGCATGGAAGAAGCTGGCAATGCGCCGAATGATCAAGTATGCGGCTGACAACGGGTTCGACTCGATTGGGTGGACCACGGGCGAGCAGCAGGCGGAGCGGTACGATCTTAGTAAGCAGGTTAAAGAGATCTACTGGAATGAAGATGCAGACTTCTTGGAATTTGTGGACATCAATGGCAGAGAACACACAGAATCTCCAGTCACAAGGGATACTCTTGCAGATTTTGTAGGGAAAGAAGCTGCCGAGAAACTCGTCAGCCCCAACACAATCCAAAAGGATGTGAAAGACCAAAGGGTGCATGTAATCAAAGATGCCGACCTCAAAGTAGGCGGCGAAGGCATGAAGGGCTTCTACGACCGGGAGCTACCGAACCTGACCAAAGACATTGCACGCAAGATGGACAAGACGGCGCGGGTGGGAACCACAACCCTCACATATCAAGATGGACTTAGGCATACGACAACTATAGAAAGCACTATTCACTCCATGGAGATCACCGACAGTATGCGAAGCAGCGCACGCGATGGTGTTCCGATGTACTACGAAGGAGACGCCCCGGCAGGCCCGTCGCGCCCCCTTAATCAAGAGTTATGGCGAGTACCAGAACTTCCTAAAGGACAGCAAGCACCAGCAGGCAAGGTGTCAGAGATAGTTGAACGGATATCTTCAGACGACCCGTCCACAGCCCTACTTGGCAATGTATTTCGCAAGGCGGAGAAGCATCTTGGAGCTGTGGACATTGATGTCATATATGCCAATGACCCGAAGCTTAAATACTTTGGGGTGTATAAGGTTAAAGATGGCAAGCAGTCCATCACCCTAAACTTCGGGACAATAGGAAAGGACGCTGAACTTGCTGCGTTTGCTTTAGGCCACGAGCGTTTGCATCCAGTCACAAAAGCCATACTTGACAACCCATTAACAGATCGTCAGAAGTCCGCAAAGAACAAGATTGAAATCCTTCGCCACCGAGCTGAAATGGATCAACAGAAATATACTGCGTTTGCCGATAAGAACTTCAAGCCACACTTTAAAGATCTTCACGAGTTCATGGCCGGATTCAAAACCGACATGACGTTTCGTAAGTACCTGCGTGTCGTGGAGCAAGACAGCGCAAGCGTGTTCAGGCGTCTTGTCGATACGGTTAAAGGTGATGTGTTTGGTATTAAGCCAGCCACGGAAGCAGACCTTGCATTTGATAGGCTGATAGAGTTCCCAGAACTACAACAAGAGATATTCCAGACGCGAGCAAGAGAAGAACGTCGCAAAAAGGGGATGGTTGCTGAGCAGGTGAATGAAGAGGCTATTGCAAAGGAGCGAGATCATCTCCCCGCGCCACGCCATCCCGTTGGTTCTGCAAGTGCTGCTGACTGGGCAGATAAGCAGGCTGCGGAAAGAGCGGCCCGTGTTGAGCAGACTGGAGACAAAAAAGGCAGATGGTCGCAAAGGCAGTGGGAAGATGCCGCCTCGCGATTGCGTGATTACAATGGGGATGTATCCGCTCTTAATACCGTGCAGATTGCCGAGATGCTTGGAGTCAAGAACCCGGCAGCAAATCCGGGAGATCGAGCAAGGAAGATATATGCAGAGATAGATATGATGCGGCGATATGGTGCGGCTCAGGTCATAAACGATGCAAGCTCTCTTGATCAAGCTCGTGGGATGCCCCCGCAGCCAGAAGCTAAAATAGAGTTTACAGGAGATTTGTCCGCTTCGGAGTACGTCCAGCGTGGATGGAAGCTCCAAGACTTAACCAGGAATGATACCCGTCACAAGAAGTTTTCTAGTATGGCAATGACCAAAAGTACGATGGGCGGCCCACACGAAGGCATAAAGGATGCTCACGATATGTTTGGTGCTATCGAGACAGCCACAGGCGAAAGAGGAGTATATGCAACAGGACGTGAGATTCTAAAGGGTCGTCAGTATTATTCCAAGCTGCGTGAAAGCGTTGGTGATTTTCTTGCTGGGGATGGGTACATTCTTAGAGATTCCGAAACAGGAATGCTTGATACCAAGCAGGTGTTTAATACCGTAGAAGATGCAAGAGTTGCTTCTGATGGTAAACAAGAGATTGTTCGCAAACAACCAGCAACCAGAGAGATTGCCGAGATGCTTCCCGAGGCTTTGCGTGGCGAGATGCACGCGTATATGAGCAACAGACCGCAAGACGCGCCCAATCTCAACAAGTATTGGCGTGACATTGCTGATGTATGGAAGTATCTGAATAATGCAGACCCAACCAACTTGGCTCGCGTTAAGTTTCGTCGTATTCTTCACTACGCTAAGGACGGAAGGCAATGGCAGAGCATCACAAAAGAACAACAGCAGTTTCTTTTACCTGTTCGCTCGTGGTATCAGAAGAACGTGAATGCTGGTTCGGCTACAACTGGTGACTTCTATGACTACGTTCGCCAGCTCATTGAAACTTCCGAGTCGGATGTTCTTGTTCGAGGCAACTATGTGCCACACGTAAGCAAAAGTAACTCACACCGATCTGCGGTTAAAGATATCGAAGCGCAACGTACCGCCGCAAAAGCGGCAGGAACTCTCACGCCCGAAATGGACAAAGTGTTTGACAGTCGGATTGAGACGGTGAAATATAATGAAGAGCAAGATCCTGACAACCCCGTGTTTGGCAAGGCTCATATAAGAGATATTGACTTAGGCGCTCCGGCAGACCTGAAGAAGCGCAGCACAGTCTCTCTAAAGACCCGTGATCCTGATGCTAAGTACAATCCGTTTGAGTCAAATCCATTAACAGAGTCATACGACAACTACTTCAGGCACATGGCTGCATACTACATGGAACCGCACGTTGAGGATATGCGAGCAAAACTAATCACTGGTCGCTACTCTGATGGAACACCAGCTAACTCAAGATCGTCGATGAAGCACGGAGAGGGGCTTGTGACCGACAAGACGGCTGACGTGATTACAAAGTGGATGCAGAGTCTAATCGGTCTTCACGTCAAGCGTAACCCTTGGGAACAGGTGCTTGCAAAGGCTCGAGGAAACGCAGCCAAGCTAATGTTCTCAAGATTCAACCTGATTCCAAAGCAAATGGGTCAGGAAATGACCACAACGGAGGGATCTCCATACCGCTACCGTCTGAAACCACACGAGAAAGCAAGGGATTATCTAACAAGAGACCTCGACCGAGTGAAAGTAGACTTCCGTAAGAAAGTTGTCGAGGTCTATGGTGAAGATATGGCAGATGACTTTATGAGTCGTATGGCTAATGAGATTCTTGTTGGCAAGCACCAGATGAAGCGTGAGGTATTTGGTGATATTCCTGCTGTTGATATGTCTGACATGGCTATTGGATTCAAGTTGTTTTGGAAGCCGTTTAGTTGGCTAACAGCTAATCCTGCAATTGACGTCATGAACAAAGCTCCGTTTGGTGGTGGCGACTTTGCGGCAAGAAAGCAGACGGAGTTCGACTCGAAAAACCGCTACATTCATATGATGGGTTGGCTCAATGCAGGCAAAGACCTTATTCTTGACCCTATAGCTCGCGGGGAGCAACCTCCTCCGTTCGAGAAACTGCTTGGTACGATGCGAGAGCTTGGACAAAGCCCCGTCAAAATGGAAACGTTCAGCGAAGCAAACAAACTTCGTCTTGCTGAACTCTATGCTCGTGGTCAGTATGAAGAGTTCGTATGGGCTGTTGGTCAGGATCATACTACGCAAGGTCACTTTATATACGACACAAAAATTCGTTCCGTTTACGAGGCATATCCGGCGATAAGGGCGGTCACACAATATCAAACATGGACGCGCAACTATACGATAAGGCGGGCAAAAGCGTTGAGTGTAGCCATAAAGGGGGACAGGCTTAGCGAACACCCCAAAGCAAAACGGTTGGCAGGTATAAGAACTTTGGCCGAGGGCGTTGGTGGTGCAGCTGTCTTCAATATAATGTTCCAAGCAGCAACCGGCAGACTCCCCGCTCCTTCAGACGGTGACTTTGACGAGCTTTCGGACATCCCTGATATGCTTTGGCAGTCCATAAAACAGACGCTAAGCCCCGCCGATTGGGTAGATCCTTATTCAAGCAACCCGCTTGCAATTCCCGCGACTCCAATCCATATGGTGCAGGGATTGGTTCAGCTTCCGTATCCGTGGGTAGAACAGAAGTGGAATGATCGTAGTGGTCCTACGATGCCGTCGCAAATAACGTCGTCCGTCATGAATTTTGCTAAAGTTTACTACAACGCGTTTGCTGGTATTGCTATAGCCGATGCGTACAGAAGGTTTGGTGATGAAGAAGCGGGAAACAAAATGCTGAAAGCAAGAATTGAATCCCTTGTCACAAATGCAGACGAGTTTATTGAGTCGTACTACTGGCCGTACATGCGAGCGGGATTCATCTTTGATAGTGTTGAGTTCGACATGGAGGATGGTGCGAGTCTTAGGAAACGAAACTACCGCAACTATAACTTAGTAAAGGGAATGGTTACGGCGGCGGTAACAAAGAAACTTGGCTACACCCCTGAATGGATAGAACCATATGATGATCCTTCCCATGTTGAGCGCAACCTATACCGAACTGCTACGCACCTGATCTTTGGCGGCGGGACTCCTCCTTACGAGAAGGTTGAAGAGGTTGAGGGATTTTCTATGCCAAAACCTGAAAAGTCTGACAGAGAACGAGACATTGACAGGGAAAGACTTGATAGGTCTGTTGGAGTCGGGAGCCGTAAACGCCGCGTAGTGCCGTAGGTATTGTTCGTTCTTTCCTTGGCTCAAACCATCCCCCCCGCCATGCGAAAGGCAACGCCAACGGCAACAGAACACAGAAGGGCCGCTGCGGTTGCTGCCACGACACCCTCTGAACGCTCCATAGAGGCTGCTGACGGCTTGCCAGCCCTTTCCATGAGCTTTGACACCCTGAAACGAGCTATGGCCTTAGAGAGGGCACACAGGGCGGCAAACCCTAGGCATCCAATAGCAACCACATCGGCTAGCGAACTTATGTAGCTCATGGAGTTTCCCTTGTTTCTTCCTTGCTCGCAATGGCATCATACTGGATTGCATGTATCACAGCTGTGGCAGTCTTGGTATCGTCAATGCAATCAAACGGGCCGCTTTGCGAGTATTCGTCTATCCATTCTTCGGCAGTCTTCATGTTTCCTCCCTATCTATTATACTACAAGCGCATAGTACCATTATTGACAATAGGATCAGAAACGCGGTGCATTGCATTAAGAACCGTCTCTGATAGCAGGTTCATCAGATTGTCATGCTCATCAAGAGGCGGCATTTTATCTGGTGAATCACATGGGTCTCCCCGTTTTATTCTTAATGCAGTCTCGAGCATCACATGAATCTTTTCTAGTTGCTTCCGCATGTGATCGTTTTCCTTTCCAATATCTTTGTGAACAATCTTGAATTGCTGATTTTCTTTGTATAGCTTCTGGTTGTTCTCTTGTAGTGCCTTGATCTCTGCCTCTGGCCCCGTTATCGTTTTCCGGCTCATCTCATTTCTCCTTTTTATTTAGTAACTTGTTATCTCAGTTTTCTACTACATTTAATACGACACCATACCGTGACAATCCCTCTGGTGAATACTTCATCATTATTACGAGAGGAAACGGATTGCAGAATAAGACACCATTATAGGCAGCGTTTCCGTATGCATCAACGTCACTCCAAACTGCCCCGCAAGTTTGCTCCAACCTTGATCCATCAGGCAAGATAGAACCCCGATATACTAAGTCTCCTTGAACGAATTGCTGGTCATCATCATCCTTGAATCCAATAGCTGCAAAACGCCCTTCATGCCAACCTCGGAGACGGATTACAACGCCTGACGGATATGCCTCGATTCTGGCAAATGTGATTTGTTTCTTTATTCCTGCTCTATTCAACTCAAAGAAACAGTTGGTGTGTTTCACGACTCCCCCCGTTTCATTTTCGCTATGTTTTGTCGCTCTGCATATATTACCAGCTTCTCTTGAGCCGCTTTTATCACCAAACAGGAGTCTTGTGGGAAACCAGCTTCACGTAGGCAAGCCGCATACTCATCAGGTGAGCACGGTTTCGCCTGACTGGAAATCTCCCATAGCTCTTTTAGCTCATCACTCAACTTCCAACATGTATCCGACTCCACTTTTTCTTGAAAGATCCTATGCCATGCTACAAAACCAGCCGCAATACCAGCTTTCACTGGGGGCATCTTGTTTAATCTCTTAATCCATTGAGCTATCGTAAGTTTCATTACAGGGGCTAGTGAGCGTTTGAACTCTATTGTTTTCATGTCAGCTTTCACATTGCCTCCAGTTTGTTTACAGCCTCTTCCAAATCTGATTGAGTAAACCGAGAGTTGTTTGGAATCCTCAGGGCTTCAAGTATCTTAAACCATTCAGGCCATTGCCTGCCAATGTAGGCAAGCAGTCTGTCCTTGCCGCCTGACTTGTGGCAATCTTCATGGTGATCCCGACAGATAAATATCGTCGTCTCCAGACGCAATGCTACATGTTTTCCCCTCCCCAGAATGTGATGGCAATGGAATCTTGTCAGCTCCGTCGGCTCGCTTGGCTCCACCCTCCGGCAGACCGCGCACGTATTTCCGAACAGCTCTCTGCAACGCTGCCTGAGTAGTCTTTCGCCCCTTTTCCATAATGGATTCCTTTTGTTCATTGCTGCCGCTCCCCATCAAACACTCCGCCGCCACTGTTCTTTCTTATCGTCACGATGTTTCCTCCGCGCACAATGAATCTCCACTTCCCACACCGCGAGGGATATCTTTGCTCGAACAATGCACACTCATTTCATTCATCACTCCCCGCCTTTCGTTTCTTCTTCTCGAGCCTCGTTTTTTGCGCCTTGGCCTGTACCGCTGGCGACGCAAAACCCTTTGCAACCTTAGCCCGCCCCCCGACCTTGCCGCCCGCCTGGGATATTGGGTTCGGCTGCTCGTGCCCACATTTCTCACATATCATCGTTCACCACTCCCCGCCTTTCGTTTGCATGTCCAGCACGACATCTTCCGTTCGCACAACCATCCTGTACTCAACGCTGCTATTGCGCGGCAAGAGGTCTTTCAGCCTCCTGATGCGCTGCAAAGCCGCTTCCCTCGTATAGTCCGAAGGCCCCTCGGGGTCGTCGTGCCATATCGCGAACTGCCAGAACTTCTTGGGGACACCTGGTATCCGTTTTTGGATTACCACTTTCCCGGATTGCCCGGTCTCGCGGTCCAGCGCATGCTGGATGTGCTCCATCGCCCATTTGGCGCTGGCTGCATTGTCGCCAGACAGCTCACCCTCGAGGGCCCCGAACAGTCGGGCGAAAACTCCCCGGACAACGTCCGGGTGTTGCGCCGCTGTGTACAATGCGTCTAGCGCATGTTGTGTCATTTGTTGCCTTTCTGCCGGGTGGTCGTCCCGTCTTGTTTGTTTCACGATCAAGCCCCCCTCAATCGTTAATAATAGATTAGCACTAAGCGGTTTAAGTGTCAAGGGTTTTTCTCAAGTATTTTCAAACTATGATTACACAACAAGCGCAAGGTTTGAATCCTGTTGTACTACGTTCTAAACGTAGAGCAACCGGACACGCTAACATCTAGTAATTGAGCTGCAAGAATCTTGCGCCCGTGGGATCATTGTATCTTGGCAGCTTTATCACCGCACACCCCTTCACGCTCGCTTAACCCCTACACCTATACCCAACCATACCCCACACCATTCAAACGCCACCTACGCCGTCCTGCTGCCTCCTGTGGCATAGCCTGCCTCCCACTCCCTTACCGCAAGCATGAATGCCTCGACCGACCTGCAACACCTCGTCGATCCCCCATGACCTATGATCACCTGCTGGTTGTGCCGTAGTTTGCCCGTTTTAGTCTTCAACTCGATCTCGATGTATTCGCCGCTGTGCGACAATATCAGTAAATCCAGCAGAATCGGGTTGCGCTTGGCTTTGTGTAGATGTATATACCAGCCGCGCTCGGGTTGTCGCCCGGTTAGATATGCATCGGATCGCGGCCAATATCCCCTCAGCCGGAGATGCGCCTCGCATGTCCCCTGCATCTCCCGCTCGTCACGGACCTCTGCCGCGCCCGCCAGTTCCTCCCCCGTTTCGGCGTGTAGCGATTTTCGGACGGCTGCTGGCATGCACTTGGCTATGTTTGCCGGGATTGCGTTCGGGTTTAGGTTCATGATTCTCCTCCTTTTTGGTTGTCAGCTCTCATGATTCTCCGCCTACCTCCACAGTAATCAACCCAAGTTCCAGCCCCCAGGTGTCGATGCCGTCAATTTCCTCGGAGCCGATGTATCCATACTCCGTGATCAATTTCCACACAGCCGCCTCAAGCGACTCCTGGGCAGGACGTTCTCCGTCAATTTCAAACTCAATTTTTATGGTCGCTGTCATTTCGTCTCCTTTGTGTTGTGTTCGATTTACACCATTCATACGCAATCCATTTTGTGTAATCCGGCGGTATGGCTTGCGCCAGTTCCTTTTGTCCCATCCATGGCAACCCCATTTCTCGCGCGGCATACCGCACCCCCGAGAAGTGCCCGACTGGCTGGACAATTTCGCCGTCCTTGATCGGCCTACCCATCTTAACTGGTTTCATCGGCGGGACGGCAGGCTGAACAAGCGGGAAACTTGATTCAAACAGACGTGGTCGGTGTACCCGTATCCCGAAGGTTGACCCGTTCAGCGTTATGGGGTTCCGCAACGGTGCCCCTGGTACGTTTTCAATCACCCACGGCCTACCTGTCGCCTCCAACGCCTCCCGTGTTGCACCTATCAGGTCAGGGTATTCCCGCCCCTCCTTGCGCCATTGCTTGCCCGCCTTAGTGTAGGCTTGGCATGGCGGCGAAGCGTGGATCAAGTCGTATTCATGCCCGTGTTTTTCCAGGTATTCCAAGGCATCCCCAAGAACAAAATGGTGCGGGTTCTTTGGTTGTGGTGCTATGTCGACACCAGTCACATCAAACCCCGCAAGCCGATAGCCCTCTCCGGCACCCCCGGCGCAGCAAAACAAGTCTAAAAGTTTCATCTCTCGTGCTTTCTTTGTGTTTCCACAGATTTCTAGCTTGTACTGTAACGAGCCGTTGCCTATTGTTGAGCCTTCAATCATCCTTCCACATCCGTCCACGGTTTCAGGTCGCGATAAGGGACAATCATCGTGCCACCGTAACCATTAAGTTTAGCAACAAGCCCTCTCGGCCATCTCGTTCTTTTCATCCTGCTGTTCGGATGATCGACTGCTCGCAGTGAGTACTTCAACCCCCGCCAGCTTACCTTGCACGGCGGTTTGAGCTTTATGTTCATTCTTCCACATCCAATCTCGCTGCCCATGCCTCGTTTGTTGACTCTAACTCCATGATTCTAATCCTAGCTTTTTCTAGCTGATACTTGACTGAGTTAAGCTGACTAGCATAATTGACCTTGTTAAAGTGATATACATGACCGTTTGCGATACAGCCAAACACGGCACGATTAACATCCTTCCCTTTTACGATCTGATCCTCGCTAAGTGATCGCGCCCAATCGGTGAGTGCTTCTATCCGGTCTCCATACCATTTGTGAGTATCCTTTCTGACTTGATCTGTCAGTATCTTGACTTCACAATCTTTGAGCGTTTCAAAACCTGTGTAGTAATCTCCGTTTACTTTCATTCCGACTCCCCTTCCTCGTCTTCACATGACGCACAGATACCGCAGTTTTCGCACACATAGAAGTCGTGACAACGTTCACATTCCCGTACTGTCGATGCTTTGGCTATTTCGCGTCCGCACGAACACCAAACCGCCACCGGATCGTTACATCCCGGATGACACTTCGGGCAGTCGTCCGCTCCGCACTTGCACGGTTCCATCAGTTGCCGCCTTTCTTTTTCTCCGCTTCTGTGATTTACTTATGCAAACTTATAAAACAGACAAGACATCTTCATTCGTGCCTCTGAATTAGACATCCATGTTTGGTCTGTTTCTTTCTTAAACTTTTCAACGACATAAGTCCGAAACACAATCCGACCAGATGGAGTCGTACCTGTGCGCTCTGCGAACCAGTCTATTTGTTCTTTGGTCAACATATTTTCTATAGATTTAAGGTGTCTCATTTCTCCCTCTCTTTAATCTCGTACTTCTCATTGATATATTCTTTCACGAAGTCAAAGAACGCTTCGGCTGCTGCTGTCATGTTCGTTCCTGTGACTACCACGTCCAGCCCGTTCGTCCATGTTATCGTGACGGTGGTTTCTCCGTCGCCAATATAAAAGCGGTTAGATGTCGTGATTGTCTGGCCCACCCACGTACTTTCGCCAAACCCAAGCAAGGCACTTGAAGCGCTGGAACCGTCCCATTCAAACGTCATGTTTGTCGGCCATGTTACTAGGTTTTCACCGTATACAAAGCTGGCAACTTCGTTCGTATTCTGACCGATGCTACACAGCGACATCGCGAACAACCCTGCAAATATCCACACTGCTACTATCTTATTCATTTCCGCCCCTTTCGTTTTCTTAGCTGCATGCCGTACTGCGCCTTCGTCTGTTGTTTGATCGGGTTGACCGGTGGTGTATCCGGTTCCTCCCCTCCTGGGCGGGGATATGGTACTGTTGTGCAACTCTCGTCAAACCGCTTCGAGCCATTGCCTATTGTGAATCCTTCAGCCTGTGACATAGATCGTTCTTCTGCGCCTGAAGCCTGTATACACCGTTTGCCTAAAACATCCGCAACAGCGGCCAACTCGTCCGCCTTCTCATTGTTTCCGCACATTTGGTAAATAGACGACAACAGGCTCGCGGCACGTTCACCTTCGGCTGCCGTGTCTGAGTTCATCGTTCTGAATTTCATGCTCATTCTCCTTTCGATTCAGATTGCGAACAGGCATTAGGCATATCCCGATAGAAGCCACAGTCCACGCAAATCAACATTCCCGCGCCGTTGCACCGATGCTGTCGCTTCTTTCGGCAATGGCCGCACCATAATCTGATTTCAAGCCCCCTACTTCCCGCCTTTCTGTTGTTGTTATAACGCCATCCGTTTTAGTAATTCTGATAGCTGTCTTTTTAGCTCATCGAGCTCAGCCTCTGCCGCAAAGGCACGGACTGCCGCTCCAATGCCTGTTTCAGTTCGTCACGCTCTCTGGTGATCACCTCCAGCCGCAAGCATCGCGCCTCTGATTCTGCGTATTTCTCACGCAGATCTACGTTATCACGCGCCAATTCCTCGACCGTGGCCAGCTCCGCTTCCGGCCTGCACCAGCGGAAATCGCCTCTTGGCCTCCCCACAGCCGACTTGATCCATAGCCCGGATGTCGTCGTCAGGTAATTATCGCCCGTCTTGACCTTCCTCAGTTCGCATTCCCCCTCGGGCTTGGCTCGCAGGTACGCCGCAAATTCTGGGCTGATCTCCTGCCACTCTTTGTTTGGCTCCACCCTCCCCATCGCTAAGAACACATCCCGACTTGCGCTCGGCGCAAGGAACCACCACTTGGCTGGCTGGTAGTCGGCACGGAGGCGGAATGTGCCAGTGGATGTCCATTCGGCTGAGTTAAACGCTGGCCAAGAAGACCAAAAACTGCCGTCCGCCGATAGCATTATAAACGGCTTGCCCTCTAAATACGCCTGCGCCTCTTTTGGCATCAGGCAGTACGCCTCTGTGTTCGTCTTCAAATACTCAACGATTTGTTGCTCTGTCATTTCATTCTCCTTTGTGTTGTGTTCCGCATTGATTCCGTGTGCTTCCGTCAGTATCCTGTATCGTAGTCATTGTGCTGCGCTCCTGTTGGTTTATCCCATTTCTCGAAAAGCTGAAACTGTTTGTGGAACCGTAGCAGGATCTCATAACCCGCCCGGCTTTCCCTGTTTTTCTTCACGAACCAACGTACCGCCCAGACGCCCGGATCATTTTCGGTCTTTGGCGCAACGCTGTTATCAGGGTCGGCTTTCAAAAACACCATCACGTCAGCATCTTTCTCGATGTCTTTGCACCACGACACATCTTCCGCGCCTGATTTCGTGTCAATCTTTGAATGATGTAGCACAACGACCGGGACATGAGTTTCGTCCCGCAGCTGTTTTGTTTTTGCCGATATTTCCGCAACCTCGTTCACCCGGTCAACGTTGCCCCGGACGTGAATATGCCGGGTGTTGTCGATAATCAGCATCACCGCACCGCGCCTTACCTCGGCCTTTCCCCAAGCATACACCTGATCAATAGTCATTTTGTTGTCAGCGATTCGGATTGTGTCAGGAATCCTGTGCGCCGCATCGTATGCAGCAGCTATCGTTTCCGATCCCGCCCGCCGCTGCCGGATTGTGAAATTATCAAGCGGCCCGACATTAGCAATTGCCCGGCTTCCGAGCGCGTCCCGCTGTGATTCAAGACTGGCGATTGCAACTGTATGCCCCTGGCCGCCTAGCATGATAGCCCATTGCAGTATCATCGCGGTCTTGCCTAAGCTAGGCTGTGCTACGATCCAAATCAATTCCCTGTCCACCCGCCCCATGTGCCGCGTGATAGACGGTACAGGCCAATCTAGCATAACTGACATTTCATCCGGTGCCGTCATCCGGTCCAGCCATGATACGGCTGCCGTTCGAAGTGATCCAGATTCGACCACCCGCCCAACCTGCATAGCTCTGTCAGTTGCCGCGCTGATTTCGGCTGCAATACGGGCATGGTCATCAGGTGATGCTTTCGCCGCCTTCTTTACGATCCACTCCCCCAGGATTCGGAACCGGTCAAGACTGGCATACGCCGTCACCCTCTCGGCATAGTATCCGGCATGTGCTGCGGTCGGCACACTTTCAATCATTGCCTCCAGCGCGTCCCATGTCAGGCCGCTGTCGCTCTGGATGGTCAGCACGTCTACGGGGAGGCCCGATGCATGCCGGATCATTGCTGCCGATATTACTGCCTTTGCGTCAGGGTCAGATATGTCCCTCGACTCCAACCCCTCGGCGATAGCGGCGTCAATAGCCCGGCTATCGAGGGTCATTGATCCGGCAAGTGCGCGTTCGGATGTGGTGCGGGATTCGTTTAGCATGGTTGCGCTCAATGAAACACCTGGACTTTCTGTTTAATTGGTTGCTGATTTAGAGATTCTAATTTGGACACGTTTTCCCATACCCACGACGCTTCGTCCATGCAGGCGTAATGATCTTTGCGCCTTTTCCCTGTACGCTTCATCCATGCCCCTAAGATCTCGATGCCTTTATTGAGCCTTTCGGCTCCGTGCGTCTTTTCGAGTTTGCCATATTCTATTTGTGTCATTTTAACATTTTGATGCTCACCAAATATCAGCTTTGGCGGCTTGCCGGTCGAGTCTGAGTCTGAGTCTGAGTCTGAGTCTGAGTCTGAGTCTGAGTCTGAGTTAGGGGGATACTTAATATCCTTGTCAGGTGAGTGCGGTTCCTTGTCAGGTGAGTGCGGTTCCTTGTCAGGTGAGTGCGGTTCCTTGTCAGGTGAGTGCGGTTCCTTGTGATTCACAACCTCCAGCCATCCAACGGCTTGAGACGAGCAAGCAATAAGCATTTTTCCAAATATTGCTTTTTTAATGCCAGTAAGCAATTCAAGATCGTCCGGCGTGTATGGTTTACCGTTTTCTGTTCCGTCATCTGTCAACCATCCGGCTCTTGGTTTGTGCTGCCTGCTCAATAGCTGCATAAGCGCACACCACGCTCCGAACATAGCAGCCCCATCTACATCGGTTACCAACCGTTTGAACCCAAGTCCGTGTTTTGTTGGCATTGAGCATGATGTTTTGTTGTTATATGACTTCGACTTTGCACCCTCAAAATTTGCTTCCCACATTTGCACTCTGTATATATCAATCATTACTCAGCCTCCAATTTAACTATAAGGCTCTTTATTCGCTCACTCTTGTTGTGTAATTCAACAAGCATGTCTATCTTTTTTTGAATATCTACAAGCCATTCATGCGCCGTGCGTCTATTCTTTGTACTATTACATTTCCTACACGCAACGCACAGATTCGACACAGAGCAATTCCTTCCGTTTATATGTTCTATGATCAATCCGTTGCATCCAATCGTCTTGCCTCTTATAACCGAGCATCCGCAATATTGGCATACAAGACCGTCTCTGCGTATAACTGCATCTGTTGTTGCTTTCTTCATATCACCTCCAAAACACACAAAACCGCCCAGAGCGTATGACGAGGGAAGGACATGCGGCATTGCGCCTGCACGAAAACCCTACACTCTGGGCGGTTTAATGTGTTCTGTTGATGTTTCATAGTATCCTTTTCTAGGGCGTCAACCCTTATCGCAACGCCAACTTACGCCCCGCCGCCAGTAATTGCAAGCGTTAATTTCGTCTCATTGTTCATGTCGCCTCCTCTTCCATTTCCGCCTTACACTCATCGCAAACTCCACACTCAACGCATACCCAACGACCGCACAGATAACACGCAGTTACCTCCCACCGCCGCGCCTCGCCATGCTCACAGCCTACTGGCAGCAGATCGTTGCAGCCGGGGTGACAGGCCGGGCAATCTGCCGCGCCACATAAACATGGTTCTTTGTTCATTTCGTCTCCTTTTTCGAGTTCGCGCGGTTGGGCAGCCTTGAAATACCGCGTATCTCGCACTCAAACTCAACGTCAAAACGCAGCGACTCCCGCTTGTCCCATTCCTCACGGTCAACTGATTCGGTGTCGCGGAACTTCCGCAGCAGCAGTTCCAATTTCTGAAAATCATGATCTTCCATTATGTTTCCCTTCGGTTAGTTTTGATTTCAGGCAGACGCTATCCATCTAATACACTGTTGTGACGCTTAAGTTCTTCGTGGTCGGCTCGTCGTATTCCACATTTTGAGCAGATCCATCCATCCGGCCACCAGTGGCGTTTCCCGTCACAACAAGCAAATGCAGATCTATCAGTCGCATCGCCGCTTTTTGATTTTGTCATGGTCATTTGGTTGCTCCTTCAGTCTGATTCGGATCGTTGGGCGGATAGGGGATTGCGCCCCTACCCGCCGCAGTGGTTCAGACTTTCGTGTAACCGTCATCAAACGCCTTGGCGGGCGAAAACGACTTGTACCCGTCCGCGTACACGACGTAGTAGCCGCCGACCACCGGCTTGTGCTTCCGCATGTACTCCGCGTCTACCCGAAACTGAGCGTATCCGGATTCTTCCGGCGTGATGGTCGCATGGCCGTCGGTGTCCCTGCCTTCCTGCCTGGCGTCCTCTTGGTCCAGATGGATCTTCCCAATCTTCAGTGCCCACACTTCCTTGTGGCACTTGTACCGTGGCATTTCCTGTTCTGTGCTCATGCTGTCTCTCCTGTTCCCCGTGTTGTTTATCTCCGGTCGGGATGGGGACGCCCAACCAGAGCGTGCAGTGTCCGCGGACAAGCCGCGCCACTGACGCTAATCGTTGGGTTTGCGACCTTGCCACCAGTATTGCAGACACCACATCCAGAATGAATGCGACATCCCATCAAGACCGTGCTGAAAGCCGAACCTCGGATGCGTGACCATCCAAGGCCAGAACCACAACATCCATTTCTTTCCACGCAACAGTATTCTCTGATTCATCGTTTCCTTTCTTCTGCCTTGCTGGGGAAACCCAACAAGGCAATCGACAACTCGATCTCATAGCCGCAATGGATGCAGCTAACAGTGTCTCCATATTCTCGCGGATCAAGCCACGATGTGCGTTTCCCGCATTTCGGGCAGTCCGCGCAGTAGTAAGGATACTTCATATCTTTCCTTTCTCGCGGCTCCGTTTGGCCGCTGACTCTTGGCGTTGGCTGTCATGTGTTCGTTTTCGCCGTGGTCAACGATTTCAAGCTTCCCATCAGAGTTTATGCGCGTCTTGACCCAGTAGTCTCGACCTTTGCCCATGTCCCGCCCTATGACGTAGCACGGTCGCTTTAAGATGCGACGCAACCAGCCAACAACGCGCCGGACCGTGACCGTACCAGCAAAAGCCGATTTAGTTTTATTCATAATCCACCTCTTTCTCCGCCTTTCTGTTTCTCCGGTCCGAACCGAAGTGTGCTGTTGTCGGTTGCTTTTTGTGCCGCAAGCACGTTAGCTATATTCGGAGGCGTATTACGACTGGTCGCTGTGATAGCTTTATCTATCCGTTGCCGAAACTCATCGGTGTCACTTGAGTCATTCATGCAGATTCCGATTCTCCTCATTTCTAGTCCTGATATATTGCGCCGCAGCCAGACAAGCCTATCTGTGTCAGACTGCGAACAATCATTTGGAGCGTGCGGGATTCCGCTCCTCAACTCTGCGTTGGAAATAAAGAACTTGTCCCACGGTCCCGGTCCGATCATCTTGGCAAGGCTCATCCCCGCCCAAAGGAGCGGTTCCTCCTGCCTGATTTCGGCATCTGTCATGTCGCCGCAGTCAGGGTCGGTGTCGCCCATTGCGTCGTTAATCGCCGCGTGGATCTTCACCAGCCTACATTTTTCCTCAAATGTCATTCGTCACCCCCATTCGGTTTTCCAACAAGAGAGTGAACGCTATCGGCAATAGACGAAGTGTTACTCTCGGCGTTGGGCACCTTCGGAACGTCCATCCACCCGCACGGGTTTCCGGTAAGCACCGCCGAACCATCGCGCCACACGCGGTAGTCTCGATCCCATGCCGCTATCCATGCGCGACCGCTGAGCGCAAGCAACACGCTTCTGTCGCGTGGCGCTTTTTTCATTGGCTGCCATGTAGCATTGGAACGTATAGGATGAAGCTCGTTTTCCTTTGGCAACGGCTTCCCGCACATCAGACACACTTTTCTTTTTTCGCACCATTCACACATTCCTTTCCCGCCTTTCTTTTTCTCCGCCGTCTTGCGACTGGTCGCTGAATCAGCGTTATAATTACTTTGATATTCTTAAAGATTTGTCATGATACATATTCATTAACCTAGCAGCAAAAACCAATAAATCCTTGTGTCTTGCTTCAAACTGTTTGCGGTTTCCGTTGTAGTGCCCGTCAATATCTCTATCGTGTATGTATTGCGCTAACTGTGATAAGTGCGCCCTTCTAAACCCTCTAATGCTCACGCAGTCTAGTTCATATGCCATTTCATCCCTCCATTATGTTGCTCGTCAATGTGACTTAGGCAGACGCGATCTGCCTAAGTCACTGTTGGGTTTTCGAACGAGCCAGAACGATGTTTCGCATTTGCGAGAGTCTTCAATCAATCTTCGTGACCGTTCGATCTGTGCCCGAGAAAAGCATCGCTCTCCTAGTGATTTTGTTTCGTCGCCCCTCATATCAACCTTTCCTTTCCTGCCCTGCTGAACCCAACAAGGCAAATGGAGCTTTCCTACTGAAGCTCACTTTCGGTGTTAGATTCTTCCTTTTTTATTCCGCTTTAAGATTAGCGGTAGCCCAGTCCGCAGGCACATTGGGCCGCGCAATCTCTGGTTGTCTTCCAGTCTCCATCGCCCAGCCACTCGACAAGAGCTGTCATGCAAGCCGAATAAATGTTTGACTTTAACCAGATAATTCCTTGTACGTGAAACACGCCCCGTTTTCGTTGTCGCCTTTTGCTCGCCGCAGTTGTCACACTTCATCTTGCGTCTCATCCTTTCCGTGCTGCTTCATGATCTCTTCGCAGACGGCAGTCATCAGCCGCCCGTTCGGAGAGTCAGGATCAAACGCCCGCGTCTCCGGTCGTGTCTCGTAACCGTGCGCTGGTGCGAGACGCTCATAGGTGTCGTGGAACTGTCTCGCCAATGCGAGAGCAGAACCAGCCTTTAACGCGTCACACTTAGCCTCGGTCGCCTTATGCAGAATATCTTCCGTTACCGTAGTACCGCTTTCAATCGTCACGTAGCGGCCGATCTCCACGTCGTTGCCAATCGTCACGTTGCGGCCAATCTGCACGTCGTCGCCGATACGCACGTCGTTGCCAATCTTCACGTCGTCGCCAATCGTCACGTTGTTGCCAATCTTCACGTCGTCGGCAATCGTCACGTCGCTGCCAATCTCTACGTTGCTGCCGATACACACGCGTCCGCCTTTTGGCCCAATCTGCCAGCCGTCGACCTTTTTCCACTCTTGCACTTCCGCAAGCGTGTATTCGTTTCCACATATCGTTATTTCTATTTTCTCGTTCATTTATTATCCTTCTAATTCGCTGTTGGACTACATTGACGCCGCAATGATTGCTATCACAATCCCGGCAACCGCGAGCCATCTGGTCATCCGTTTGTTTCGGGCGTACTTTGCCGTGGAGTGACCGAAGAACACCCCGCCCATCCACATCATTGTCATGGCTATAACTTGATCCATCTTCGTCTCCTTTTTTCTTGATTCCAGAATCCAACAAGTCAAATCAGTCTAGGGTCGTTCCTCCCCAGACTGATGCAGGTCGTTCATGTTTGCAAGCGCGTTACTAAACATGCTTGCCATCCATTCGGCTTCACGTTCCATTCCGAAGTCCTGCGGCCCTACGTCGAAATGCTGTACGCCGACATTGAACTGAACACCCCAGCCCTCGAACCCCCGTCTCACTGTAATCGAAGCCGAACAAGGTGCTGGAGAACTATTCGATGAAGTCCGCAATCTGTGCCTGCACCGCCTGCACTCGGTACACGCTTTCGGGTTTTGCTCGCCGCAGTTGTCACACTTCATCTTGAGTCCCATTCTCTCCATCGGCGGCCGCCGGATGACAAACTGAATCACATCCGTGCCAGTCAAGGTTCCGTTTGATGCTCGGCCCAATCGCGTCGATCATACGGCATAGCATCCCTGCTAACATAAAGTCCGGCATGTCGGCCAGGTTCTCAATGCTGTGTGAGTTGATCAGTCCAGCCAGTTCTTCTTCAAACTTCTTCATCCTTGTTCTGTCAGTTCTTTGTATCATGTTGCGTTGCTCCTTTTTTGAGTAATTTTCCTCCTGCCGCTCCAATGCCTGTTTCAGTTCGTCCCGCTCTCTGGTGATCACCTCCAGTATGTTTCCCTCCGGTTAGTTTTGATTTCAGGCAGACGCTATCCATCTAATACACTGTTAGATTCTTGATCATTTGACAGATATTCACGCAGCAGCGCATAAACTAGCTTTTCGCTTTCGCCAGTATTTATCATCAGCGTATGTAACTTCCCCGACGTGTCCGTGCGGGGCGTCCTCTGCTTTAGAGGGCCTCCAAACTGAACGTGCATGAAATACACAAATACATCGTACAACCGATTCGATTCATCCTGTTGTTTTGTTGTCATTGGTCCCTTTCCATTTTAAATCTAACAAGCAAATGGAGCTTACCTACGGAAGCTCATTTTTGGCGTTGGGCGTAACATACCGAAAATAGATGCACACCCCGTCGAAATGCACCGGCCCCGGCTTTCCTTTAGTGAACCAGTGCGCAAAGTCTTGAGGGTCGGCGAACCCATCGCAACGCGCAATGTTTCCAAGCTCCCAATCATCGGCCAGAACACCGTCGATTGTGAGTGGATCGACAATGACACGGCACCGGGCGAACTCAACCTGTTTACTCGCGTATGGCCGTCCCCCCCATTCGCGCAGAGAGACGATGTCGCCAGTCTGGCGGTTGCCAGCCGATTGGCGTAGCGTGTGTATCTTTCGGCCATTTAGAATCGACTCACGAAATCCGGTAGGCCGTCCAGCCTTGGGGTGGAATACCGGGTACGTTTTTGCACACATGATGTATTTCATACTTGTCCTTTCTGCGCCCAACAAGGCGCGTCAGCCTACCTTCGGAGGCTGCGCTTGTGCGTTGGGCACGGCAGAAAAGAAGCGGTTCCCACCCATACTCGACCGCACCGTCATGTGGTCAAACCCCATCCGCGAACCCAGTTCCTCCCACACATCGTTAGCGTTCTCCTGCGGTGATCGTGACGTTCCGCATTGCAGCGCAATCATTGGCACTGGCTTAAAGGCGTTTAGCATCTTGTCAAAGTCCTCTTGCGTCATTTCGTACTCTTTGCGTTCCATATCAACCTTCTTTCTGCGGCTTAACGTAATGTTTCTAGTTATTTATCCTTCTCGTTTCTTCTTCTTTTTATTGTAATCCCTCAGTTTTTCATTTCTTCAATGATCATCGCCTGCACTATTTTTCCCGCCGTCGAGACGTGCTGTGCGAGTTTATTTGCACAAGCAATTTCTGCTTTAAGCGCAGGTCCACAATAACCATCCGAAATCATCTTTCTTGCTGCTAGAGATTGCTGCGCACCAGTAATCTCAATTGATAATGTCTGCAAATATTTGTTCGACTCAACCGCTTCGCTTTTCAAACGGCCTAGTCCTTTCCGACCCTCCTGTGCATCAAATTTTATTACCGCGCCCATAATTTCCCTTTTCCTTTTGCCGTTTCCGCGCACTCACAACACACCAGACCTGACTCCGTGCCGATTACATCCCCGCATATCAGGCAGTAGTCCAGACCTGCATCGTAGTCAATTGCCATCTCAAGCAATGTAGTTCGTAACGTCTGCATCGCTAACCGGCAAACCTCCCGCTGCAATCCCTGTGTCGCGTTAATGATCGCCGCTGTTGCCGCGTCAACCGCTGTCAGTATTCGTTTTTGTGTCATTCTCGGTTCCCCTTCTGTTTGTTTCATTGAACCCTCGTAACTATAGTAACCACCTTGTCTCCGTCTTGCCCCTTGGTTTTTCGCACCTTAATTCCCAGTTTGTTGCTCCAATATTCAACCATTCCATAGCATTGAGAAGGAGTAAACGGGAGAGTAAGCGAATCCTTGATTCGCAAGTCGGCGAAAGGGTACTTAGCTGGCCTCCCCTGTTTGCTTCCTCTTGATACCGCCAAAGCCACCTTTAGGCCCGTGTGAGCGTCGAAGGTGTCCAAGCCTACCCATGACACCTTTTTGTCCAGCAAGGCTCTCTGCGCGGCTTGTAGGCTGTCTCTTATGTTATCCATTGGTTGCTTCTTTCCGTGAATCAGATGCTTTTCGTTTGTTCTTCGATGTACTTGACAACCTTGTCGCACAGGGCTTGCACATTCACGAACAGCTTCTGGTTTTTCTTGGACTCAAACTCAAACGCGTCCTTGATGTATACAAATGAGCCGATCAGATCATTGATCTTTTCCTCGTCCCCCTTGGACAACTCAGCCTGCCGAGCTTCCTCTTTCTGCTTCTCGGCAAGATCCTCAGCATCCTTCTTGGCTTTGAGTTCGGCTTCCAGAGCCTCGCGTTTGGCTCTCTCTTCTGCCTCGACACTTACGCGTTCTTTGCGTTCTTCTTCCAGCTTTGCTTCGGCTGCTTCCTGAGCCTTGCGCACTTTGTCAGCCTCGACCTTAGCCAGCCTGTCGCGCTCTTCCTGAGCTTCCTTCTCTTTGGCTATACGCTTTGCCTCGGCAGCGTCGCGGGCGTCCTGCTCGACCTTTTCCTTTGCAACACGCGCAGCATCAGCCTTGTCGCGGGCGTCCTGCTCCTTCTTGGCTGTGGCCTCGCGCTCAATGGCCTCTGCCTTTAGCTGCTCGTTCTCCAACCGGATACGCTCCTGCTCTGCCTTGGCTTCCTCTTCCTGTTTGGCCCGGAGAGCCTCAACTTCAGCAGCCTCTTTCTTCTTGGCTTCAAAGTTGAGCTTCACTCCGTTGATGTAGTTGTCCCACACCTCCTGCTCCATCTCACCAAGCAGCGACGGGAACACCTCAACGCCGTACTCAACAAGATACGCCTCACGCTCCACCTGAAGCTTGCCAACGGCTTCCTGTCGCATCGTCTCAAAGTGAGTCTCTATCTCCTTGAGCTTTGTCTCGCATGGCTCGCAGTTGAGTAGCTGTACGCTCTTGCAGCTATCGACAAACCTGCCACCATTAAGGAATGCGTTCTTCTCTGTCTTATGGATGGCTGCGGTGCTGGTGCGAATTTTGACGTATTGCAGCCGTAGCGTCTTTGCTTCCTTGACGGATTCTTCGGTAATCTCCTTGA
>Ga0207997_1000227_pt1 | contig 28152 bp, 34 predicted proteins | sample AntAceMetag02UKN_FD_184777 | JGI IMG/M metagenome (GOLD analysis project Ga0207997, IMG submission 184777) | Saline lake microbial communities from Ace Lake, Antarctica - Antarctic Ace Lake Metagenome 02UKN (SPAdes) (version 2) | ecosystem: Environmental > Aquatic > Non-marine Saline and... | reverse complement strand
GATTTGTTAATGGAATTACGCTTATAATAAACATTAAAGATTTGTTATTTGCTTAAGTAAATATATTGACAAATATACTGATTATATCTATCTTATCTTATTTTTCTTATAATTTCCAGCTTGTTTTATCTCTTATAAAATTGACAAAAACAGGGTCTAAACTATATAATTACTAAATGGCTATTAAGAAGAAAATTCATTTGATAGGCATTGGAGGAACAGGCATGACTGCTTTAGCTAATCTTCTACTAGAAAAAGGGTATTTATTATCTGGTTCTGATAAAAATGATTTTTCTACGAGAAAGATTCTGGAAAAAAGAGGAGTAAAAATATATATCGGTCATCAAGCAAACAATATAAAAAAAGCAGATATTGTAGTTTATTCTTCTGCAATTCCCAATAATAACGTTGAGTTTAAAACTGCTAAAGAGATAAAGCTACCTCTATTCAATCGTTTTGATTTTTTGATGAATATTCTGGCTGAAAAGAAAATTATTAGTGTTGCCGGAACTCATGGAAAAAGTACTACAGTAGCAATGATTACGCATATTCTAGAAAAAGTAAAATTAAAACCAACTGTTTATTTAGGAGCTAAAAACAAAGCACATCCATTGGGAAGTAAATGGAATTCAGGAGAATATGCAGTTTTGGAAACAGATGAACACGACAAATCATTTTTAAAAGCTCCTTCCTTTCTTTGTGTAATTACGAATGTTGACAATGACCATTTAGATATCAATGGTCCATATAAAGGACAATTTTCTTTATTAAAAAAAGCTTTTAAAGTTTTTTCTAAACACAGTCAATCAGGATTTGTTGTTTTAAATAATGACGATTCTTTCTTAAGAAAAATAGCAAAAGAAAAAAAAGAAAAATGCTTCACCTTTGGAATAGACAATAAAGCTAATCTTATTGTAAAAAACATTGATTATAAAGGAATGAAAACCTGTTCGGATTTATTCTTAAATAATCAATTTCAAGGTAGATTAGAGCTTTCTGTGCCTGGAAAAGAAAATATCTATAATGCATTGGGCGCGATTTCAGTTTCACAAATTCTTAAAATTCCCTTAGATAAAGTTTTACGAAATCTAAAAACTTTTAATGGAATAGAAAGAAGGTTTTCCGTTCTTTATAATAAAAAGATTGCTATTGTAGATGATTATGCGCATCATCCTACTGCAATAAAGGGCACATTAAGAATGGCGAGAATTGTTTTCCCGAAGAGAAGGATTGTATTAGTTTTAGAACCCCATCGTTATTCTCGAATTTCTCTTTTGTATAAAGCTTTTGCCGTAGCGATAAGAAATTGTGATACTTTATTCCTTTTACCACTAGATTCATCTAACGAAAAACCTATCAAAGGAATTAATAGTGAAAAAATATATAAAGAGATATTAAAGAAAAAAACTCTAAGTAAAGATAAATTACATCTCGTCGAAAACAAAGAATCTTTTTTAGAAAATCTTTTTAAGTTTAAGAAAAATGGTGATGTTTTCCTTTTTACTGGTCCTGGAAAAATAGCAAGTCTTCCTAAAAAATTTATTTATTTATTAAAAAAATATGAAAAAAATCTTTAAAAAAATCTGTTTAACTATTTTAGTTTTAATTTGTCTTACAAGCATATGGATTTTTGGTTTTTCCCAAGGAACCAATTGGGGATGGAAATCTAATCTACCTTCTCCGTTTGATAAGATAGTTAACAAAGAAGAACCTTTAGCAGTTTCTGAAGGCGATATGAATATTTTTTGGGATACTTGGAAAGTTTCTTTGGAAAAATTTGTTGGTAGAGATGATTTAGATACTCAAAAAATGATTTTAGGTGCTACTAGGGGATTAGTAGAATCATTAGAAGACCCATATACAGAATTTTTAAATTCCGAACAAACAAGTCAACTTTCTGAGGAATTGTCCGGAGAATTTTATGGTGTAGGAATGGAAATTGGAAGACGTGATGGATTTTTAGTAGTTATTGCGCCTCTTCCAGATACTCCAGCAGAAAAAGCTGGATTAAAAGCTAATGATACAATTATCAAAATAGACGAAACAGAAACAATGGAGTTAACTTCGTTTGAAGCTTCTAAATTAATTCGTGGACCAGAAGGGACAAAAGTAGTAATAACTATTTATAGGTCTAGTTGGGACGAAACAAAAAAAATCGAATTAATTAGGGGGAAGATTTCTATTCCTTCAGTAAAATGGGAAAAAATAGATAATGATATTGCTTATTTAAAAATATATAACTTTAATCAACCTCTTGTTCTTAATTTTTATCGAGCAGCTATGGAGATAGCTTTTGCTAAACCACAAGGATTAATAATAGACCTTAGGAATAATCCTGGTGGATATTTAGATGCTGTTGTTAATATTAGCGGTTGGTTTTTAGAAAAAGGCAATGTTGTTCTTAAAGAAGATTTTGGTAATGATGAAATAAAACTTTTTCGTGTAAGAATTGGACAAGCATTATTGAAAGACATCCCTACTGTTGTTTTGATAAATGGAGGAACTGCTTCAGCTTCAGAAATATTAGCCGGAGCTTTAAGAGACAATAGGGGAGTAATGTTAATTGGAGAAAAGAGTTTTGGTAAAGGGTCTGTACAAGAATTAGTTTCCTTAAAGGATAATAATAGTATCAAAATTACCATATCCCGTTGGTTAACTCCTGATGGAACGATCATCCAAGACAATGGTCTTGTTCCAGATATTGAAGTAAAAACAGAAGAAGAATTAAGTTCTTTCTCTAAAATAGATCTAGAAAAAGACGGCCAATTGCGAACAGCAATAACAGAATTACAAAAACTACTAATCAATAATTAATAATCTTTATGAAAATTTATCTTTTAAAAGACATACCAAGTCTAGGAACCAAAGGGGAAATTAAAGATGTAGCAAATGGTTATGCTATAAATTATCTTTTCCCTCAAAAAATTGCTCAAAGAGCTGATGCGAACATTATTAAAAAAATCTCGCAGGAAAAAGAGCAACAGATAATAACTGATAAAAAAACAAAAAAACAAGCCCTTGAATTAGCTGCTAAAATTAAAAAAGTTATTTTAGAAATTCCTCTCAAATTTTCTGAAAAAGGAAAAGAATCCTATAGTTCTGTAAATAGTAAAAGGATTATCAAAGAATTAGAATCTCGAGATATTCATTTATTAGAAAATCAAATAGAATTAAAAAAATCCCTCAAAGAAGAAGGACTTTATGATGTGCCTTTAGCTCTTCACCCTGAAGTAAAAACTTCTTTAAAGGTAAGAATTAATGCTATTGTTTCTGGGAAGAAGAAATAACATTTATTACGCTTATTTTCTTTATCTTTCCTGTAAAAGTTTTTTTTCTTTTTTTAGTAAATTTTACATTTCCATTAACAAGAGAAAAAATTGTATCATCGCGGCCTATACCAGTATTTAATCCAGGATGCCATTTAGTTCCTCTTTGCCTAATTAAAACATTACCAGAACTTACCGCCTGACCTTCAGATTTTTTGATTCCTAATCTTTTAGGATTAGAATCTCTTCCTAATTTTGTTGAACCAGCTGACTTTGTATGTGCCATGTTTTAAAACTTTTAGTTATAATCTAATTAAATGCCCCACCGTTTAGAAATTCTAACAAAATTTGTTATATTTGTCAAAAAGAATCTTTGGTTATTTATCATTGGATTTTTAGGTATATCACTGTTTTTTTCTATTGGTATTATTGTCGGAGCTAATATTATTTCCCGTCCGCCATTCATTATAGAAAAAGAGTTGATAACAAGAATTGAAGAACCTACAATAGAAAAAACAATAACCGAATACAAAGAATTTCCATTTGTATCTAGTTCTAGAGGAAAATACTATTATCCAGTAGATTGTAGTTTAGCTGATGGATTAAAAGAAGAGAATAGAATATATTTTAAAACTCAGCAAGAAGCCGAGAATAAAGGGTATATTTATAATACCAGATGTGATTAATGTTATACAGATTTATTCTAATTCTTCTTCAATTTCTTTTTTGCTTGTATTTTTGGTAGCTAAACATTGAAATTCCTCGTCTGTTTTTTCAATTTCTTTTATCTTCTGTCTTAAATCAACAGGTATTTCTTTCAAAATCTTTTTTAATTTTTTAGTATTAATTTCAATTACATCATTCCACTTTTCTAATGGTTCTAAAATTTCTTTTAATTTGGGGATATCATAAGAGATTTTATTATAGACTGTATGGCTAAAATAACCATTTTCACCAAATACACGCTTTAATCCTTTTTGTTGACAATAGACATCAATTAAATTTTTTAATTCTGTTAATTGTTCTTCTAATTTTTCTTTTTCTTTTTTTAGAGTAAAATATTTATCTACTGTCTTTTTAATATCTACATTATTTAAATTTTGCTTTTCTTCTTTTTCGTAAAAATGACTCCAAACTGGGCAAATATTTCTATAACCACACCAACCACATAAAAAAGATGAACGAGGTTCAAAATTGCTTTTTTTAATTTTATGGATTAAATCTATTACTTTATCTTTTGCTTCTTCTAAATCTTCTTCTGTTCTTTTAGTGTTTAATTTTTCACCAAACTTAAGAAAATATAAGCTTAGATTTAGATCTTCCATTTTAGTTCTTGGCCAACGACTTTTTAATCCAATGGCATAAAGAGATAATTGATTATTCTTATTTAAAGCATTTTGAGAAGGCATTCTTTTTCCTGTTTTATAATCTATTATTTCGATAGTACCATCCGGTAATTTATCTATCCTGTCTATTATACCTGTTAAAATATGCTTACCATTTGGTTTATCAGGGTTTTCGTCAATAACAACTTCAAATCTTGTTTCTAAATCTAAAATAGATGTTTTGTGAGGAATATTTTTATTATAAAATTCTTCTAACATCCTTAACCCTTCTTTAAAATAAGATTTTTCTTCTCCCATATCTTTCCATTCAAAACCTTCCGTTTTCCTAGGCCAATATTCCCGATAATATTTTAATAAAGCATCCAGAGTAGGGAAGTTAGGGTCTTTTTGATAAAACCATTTAAGAATCTTGTGAATATATGTACCAAAAATAGCCTCTTTGCTTTTAGGTTCTTTTATTTTATCTATTTGAGAATATTTATATTTTAGAGGGCATTGTTTAAAATTCTCTAAACTGGAATAAGAAATACGCATAATATATAGTCATTATATCAAGGGTGTTGGGCTTAGGCCTTCGCCATAATATGATAATCTAAATTATTTTATCATATATCTGTTTAGTTTCATATGTTGACAGATTTAATATGTAGTGATATAATAAAATTACTTGCAATTTGAAAACTAAATAAATTTAAAAAATATAGAAAAAAAAGGAGGGGATTGTAGTAATGAAAGAACAATCGAGATTATTCTCTATTTTAGAGCATGACATAGAACATATTCAAGAAAAAACTCGGAAAAAGATTAGTAAAAAAGAAAAGATAAAGCGCGGGGATTTTATTGCCAACAAATCGAAAGATGGAGTAAAAAAAATCCTTGAGAATATACGGAGAAAAGACACAAGTTTAAATAGATGGCAGTTAAAAAAGAAAGTAAAGGAAAGTAAAAGAAGGAGATTCTAATGAAAAGACAGATACAATTATTTGATTTACCAGAAAAAATCAATATTAAGCGTAGAGAACCTTTGTTTCGTGTCGAAATCTTGAGTGAAAATGGAGAAATATTTGTTTTTTGGGAAAGAACCTGGTTTGAAAATCTGGCTAGGAAATATGCTGCAACTAAGTATAATGAAAGCAAAGGGTTTATAGCAGAAGCTTCTGTGGAATTTCTAAAAGTAGAAAGAAAAAAAGAGTAAAAAATAAAGAATATAAATGGAGGTAAATAAAAATGAAAGGAAGAAGGATAGATTGGGGAGAAATAGGAAAGCTAAATGATGGAAAACTTATTATGTACAATAAAAAAACAAAAAAGATAAAGATTGAGTCTGATTATATGTACTTAATAAATATATCAGCAAAAGAGGAAAAACAGGTTTTGAAAATTATCAATAAAAAGATTAAAGAGATAAAAAAGATGGAAAGATGGAAAAAAATTATAGAACTTATAAAAAAGGGATTAATAAAAAGGGGACTATAAAAAAATGCGGCAGGGAAATAAAAAGTACCTGTCGCTCTTTTATTTATTTACTTTCCAAAACTATGAAATTTTTTATGAACATCCTTAAGTTTTTTGGAAGTTATGTGTGTATAAATCTGAGTAGTAGCTATATTTTGATGGCCTAAAAATTCTTGAACAATTCTCAAATCTACACCTTGCATTAATAGATCTGTTGCAAAACTATGCCTGAGAGTGTGAGGACTTGCTTGTACAGAAATACCTGCTTTTAAAATATATTTTTTAACGATATTTTCTATAGAACGGGTGGTTAAACGACGAGAAGCACTTTTAGGACCTTTGTAATTAATAAAAAGAGCCTTATCTTTATCTTTTCTTGTTTCCAAATAGTCTTTTAAAGACTTTAAGGTACGGGAAGATAAATAAACTGGTCGTATTTTTCCTCCTTTTCCTATAATACTAATTTCTAATTCGTTATCTAGACCTTCAATCTTGATTTGATTTCTATTTAAACTTACCAATTCGGCAACCCTTAACCCAGTAGAGAATAAAACTTCTAAAATAGACTTATCTCTTAGTCCAATATTATTAGAAATATCTGGACTTGATAAGAGTTTTTCTATTTGTTTTAAACCAAGAAATTTAATGCTTTTGTCTCCTTTTTCTTTAACAAGTTTTATTTTTTCTGATGGAAGAGATAAAATATCTCTATCTGTAAAATAATTTAATAGATTTCTTAAGCTTATAAGGTAATAGTTAATTGAGCACTTTTTTAGAGGTTTATGAGTACTTTTATTGTATTGTCGTGATAAAAAGACCCTGTAATCCCAAATATGATTAGCATTAAACTCATGGGGTTTTAAAGAATCTATTTTATTATCTTTAAGCCACTGTATAAACTTATTTATTAGACGAGTATAAGTCTCTTGACTATTATGACTAAGTCCTTTTTCTATATCCAAATATTCTAAAAACTCCGGAATATGCTCTATAATTGATTTATTGCTTTGTTTCATATTATTAGTATATTAAACTTCGGTAAAGCTACATTATGCGAAGTATACTATCTATATTTTAACGCCTTTTAAGGCGTTGTCAAGGATACTCCCCCAATTAGTTATTATATGCGTAATAATATATAAAAATTAATGAATAAAAAACTTTAAAACTCTAACTATAGCTTCTAATGCTATAACAAAAAATCCAACTATTGCTCTTAAAAAAGATAATAAATGCGTAAATATTTCAGATATGGCAACATTATCTGTAAGATGAGTTATCTCGTTAAAAACCTTAGTAAAAATTTCTGATGCTTGAGCAACTAATTGATTTATATTCATGATTTTAATTAATTATTTTTAAAGCTTGATTGAGTCTTTCAATACTTTTTTCTTTTCCAAAAACTTCAGCTATTTCAAATGGACCTGGTGAAGCTTTCTTTCCTGATAAGGCAGCTCTTAATGGCCAGAGTAATTTTCCTTTATTTCCTGCGTAGCTTGGGTTTTCATCTATAAAACTATAAAATTTTATCTGTAAGTTAATTCTATTAAAGTCACCCTCTTTTATTTTTTCTAAAATATTTAAAGAATCTTGTAATGATTTTGCTAATTCTATCTCTGTCATATCTTTCCATTTCAAAAGTTCTTTTGGATATTCAATCTCTTTTTTGAAAAAGAAATCAGATGAATCCATTAAATCACTTAATTTATCCATCCTTGGTAATTCTATGTCAACGACTTTTTTTATATAATCAATCTTGTAGTTTTCAATTATTTCAGGAGTAGACGAAAAGTTCTTAAGATAATCTACTACCCTATCCATTAATTCTTCTGAAGACATCTTTTTAAGATATTGGCTGTTAAACCAATCTAATCTTTTTGTATTAAAAATAGCTCCTCCTTTTTGGACGCGTTCTAAATCAAATTTATTAATTAATTCTTCTAAACCTAATATCTCTTCATTCCCTATTGGATGCCATCCTAAGAATGCTAAGAAATTAACTATAGCCTCAGATAAATATCCCATCTTTCTGTAATCAGTTAGAGCCATAGCCCCATGTCTTTTACTTAATTTAGATCTATCAGGGCCTAAAATCATCGGCAAATGCGCATAATTGGGCCTAGGAAGCCCTAATGCCTCCTGAACAGCTATTTGCTTAGGTGTATTAGAAATGTGGTCTTCTCCACGAATTACGTGCGTAATTTTCATTAGATAATCATCAATAACTACAGCAAAATTGTATAAAGGTTCTTTTAGACTTTTGGCTATAACAATATCCCCTACTAAGGATAAATCAAACTCTACTTCTTTACGAATAATATCTTCAAATTTGATTACCTTATTAGGCATTTTTATTCTTATTGTCGTTGGTTTGCCCTCTTTTAAATAAGCTTCTACTACATCTTTAGATAAATCACGACATTTTCCTGAATATTTAGGAGGAACACCACGAGCAATCATTTCTTCTTTTTGGGCTTCTATTTCTTCTGGGGAACAAAAACAATAGTAGGCTTTTCCTTCTTCTAGTAATTGACGAAGATATTTTTCATAAATTTCTAATCTTTCGCTTTGACGATAAGGACCAAGAGGTCCATCAGTGCCAGGACCTTCGTCCCATTCTATGCCTAAAAATTTTAACCCTTCTAATATATTATCTTCGTATTCCTTCTTTGATCTTTTTTTATCAGTATCCTCTATTCTTAAAATAAACTTCCCGCCTGTTTTACGGGCAAATAAATAATTAAATAAACCTGTTCGGGCTGTCCCTAAATGAAATAAACCAGTAGGGCTAGGCGCTAACCTTACTCTGGGACCGAACAATGATTGTGAAATTTTAGGATCATTCATAAAAATATATTATATGTATAGTATACTCTATGCTCTATACAATTTGAAGTAGATGTTGTGCTATATTCTCTGCTGCTTTTGGTTTAGAAAACTCAAGAGCTGCTTGACTCATATCTTCTTTTTTCTTCTGTTTAGAAACAATCTGAAGAATTAAATCTGAAAATACATTTGGTTTTAAATTACCTTCTTCAATAACAACAGTTGCTTTATTTTTAGCATATTGATAAGCATTTTTCTTTTGATGGCCACGACTTGCCCATGGTAAAGGTATAAGAATTGAAGGTTTTCCACTTGCAGCAATTTCAAAAATTAAACCACTTCCAGCGCGAGCTATTATCAAATCACTCACAGCAAATACATCTTTTAAAGAAGAAATACTTGGTACTGTTGTTTCTTCAAAAAACGGCAAGGGATGATAATATTTTTGCTGCTCTTTATCACCTATAATTTCCTGAAAAACAACATCAGCTTCTCTAGCTACTTTTTCATATTTTTTTTTACCTGTTTGATGAATAACTTCTACATCCTTAATAATTTTCGGAAGAATATCTAAGATAAAGTCATTAATATGACTAGACCCTTGAGATCCTCCGATTATTGTTACTATTGGTCTTTCTTCATCTAAATTTAATAATTTCTTTACGTCTTTTTTGTTTAATGTTTTATCAAATAAATCTAACCGTATTGGGTTTCCTGTTAATAATGTTTTCTTTGGAGAAAAATATTTCTTTGTATAGTCAAAGGATATGAAAACCTTTTTACAAAATCTTCCTACAATATGATTAACTAAACCAGGAACAGCATCACTTTCGTGTGCATAGGTAGGTATGAAAAAAAGGATACCCCAAAAAACAACTGGAAAAGAGCCATATCCCCCCTTAGAGAAAATAACATCTGGCATTAAAGCATACACATAAAAAAGAGATTGAAAAATACCACCAATCATTTTAAAGAACCCTAAAATACTTTTAATAAAATTAAAAGAACCTCTTAATTTTCCAACTACGATTGTTTTTACTTTAATCCCCTCCTCTTTTAAAATATAGGGAAGAGTAAAATCATCAGGTCCAATATATATAACTTCCAAAGAAACCTTTTTTGTTTGAGCCTGCTTTTTAAGTTCCCTATAAACGGCAATTAAAGGAAATGTATGCCCACCAGAACCTCCGCCAGTAATAACTATGCGAATGGTTTTATCGAAAAAAAATCTAGGTTTTAAAAATGAAACATCCATGATTTACAATTATTAAGTTTGTTAATTATGATTTATGTCTGTTTTGCTATATTACTTAAAATTCCAAGACTAATCAATGTAGCAACTAAAGAACTTGGACCATAGCTTATAAAAGGAAGAGGAATTCCTGTAATTGGTAAAAGTTTACACATAGCAGCTATATTAATAAATGCTTGAAAACCAATATTACAAGTCAATCCTATTGCTAAAAATTTTCCTAAATTGTCCGGAGCCTTTTTAGCTATTTTCAAACCAATTGATATTAGTATAAGAAAAAGAATAATAATTAATGAAGATCCTAAAAAACCAAACTCTTCGGCAATGATAGAAAAAATAGCATCTGTATGACTTTCAGGTAAATAATTAAATTTTTGTATTGATCTTCCGAACCCTATTCCAAATAATCCTCCGGAACCAATACCAATCAAAGATTGAATAATATGATACCCTTTCCCTAATGGATCACTTTCTGGTGACCAAAAAGACAAAATTCTTTGCAACCGATAAGAAGTTCTCTGTATTAGGAAAGTTAATCCTAAGATACTAGTTGTACCTAAAGAAAAAAATTGGAGCATACTCATTCCTGCGACTATATAGACAGAAATACTGGATAATCCTAAAACCAATAAAGTTCCTGTTGCTGGTTGCTGAAAGATGATAAAAGCAATAATAGCTAAAGTAGATACAAAAATAATGAAAGGAATAGCATTCATCTTTCTCCTCTTGTCTATTGAAAAACGACTTAATAAACCAGCAAGAAAAAGAATATAAGTTAATTTTATAAATTCAGACGGTTGAAAGTTAACAGGTCCAACTCTAAGCCAACGGCGAGCCGGCGAGCCTAGAGGTTGAAGCGCTGGAATAAAACATAAAAGCAATAAAACAATATTTAGAATTAGTAAAATTAAAGATAATTTTGTCAAAGAACGATAATTAATTTTGGAGGCAACCCAAGCCAAGATTAACCCTAAAAATATCCCAAGCAACAATTGCTTTTTGACAAAATGATAAACATCTCCATATTCTTGTTCTCCTATTACAGCAGAAGCACTTATTAAAGCAATCAAACCTACCACTAGAAGAAGTAAACTAAAAGTAATTAATAAGCGATTAAGTTTATTTTGTATAAACATCTATTATATTGTATAATATTTTTAATATAAGCTCAAACAAGAACTTACTTTCTATTAAAAACAAGATAAAATATATTCATATGATGAAATTATTAAAAACATTAATAATAATTTTGCTTTTAGGAATTGGTATATTTTTTGGCTTTCGTTCTTTCCAAAAATATATAGGATTAAGAGGTACTCTAGAAGTTAGGATTCACCCTTCCGAAGCTTCTTTAAAAATTAATAATAAAACTTATCAAAACAAACGAGGAGTTTTAAAAATTAGATTAAATCCTGGTGAATATTCTTTGTTTCTCTCCTGTCCAGATTATTCATTTTGGGAAGATGAGATAATTATTGAAAGTAATAAAATCACTGACCTTAATCATATTTATCTTTTTCCTAACAGTTGGTCTAAAGAGAAAATTATAGCAAGCAAAAATATTGAACGTTTCTATTTAAGCCCGGATTCTAATAGAATTCTTTATATAAAAAAACTATCCAAATATAATTGGTATATTTTTGATAGAAACTCAAAAGAAGGAGAATATTTTTTTGAGTCCTCTTCTTTGCCTAACGAAATAGTCTTTTCTACTAAAAAGATTCTTGTTCAAACAGGAGAAAACGACTGGAAAATTGTATTTTTACCGAAAAGTTTAATCAAAAATAGTATTTCATTAAAAACTTCATTAAAAGGAGCATTGGATCAAGCAGAATTAAGAAAAGAAGGAACATCTTTAACCATTAATCAGGCTATTTTTTATTCTGAAAATGATCGAGACATAATCGTCAGAACCTCTGATGCTATCTATATTCTTGATTTTCTCACAGAATCTATAGAAAAAATATATGAAGGGAAAAGTTCCCCTTTTATAATTGATAATGACTCTATCTATTTTATAAAAGAAAACGGTGTTTTTGCAACAATTTCTTTACAAACAAAAGAAGAAACAGAAACATCACTGTATAGTTTTTCTATTGAAAATATTGGAAAAACTAAAATTAGAAAAGCAAAAAACAATAATAGATTTTTAGTCATCGAGGGATCACAAAAAGCTTATTACCTAGAAAAATTTGAAAATCTACCAAAACTAATTAGTGAAAATATTATTGATGGCATTTTCTCTTTAAATGAAAATAAAATATTATTATCTTCAAAAGATAAAATAGAAATTTATGATTTAGAAGATAATATAAAATCTTCTAAAAAACTTTATTCCGATGTTCCAGTTTTTTGGTTTATTGACGATAATCATCTTCTATTCCAGAAAGATAATATGCTCAATATCTATGCACTTAAAAATAATAAAACCTGGCCCATTGCTAGTGATATAGAAAATAATAATTTCTTTTACGATCCTTCTATAAATTATATCTTTTATCTTTCAGAGACTGGTGTAATAAAAGTATCTCTGTAGATTTATTCGTATCTCAAAGCATCAATTGGGCTTAATTTTGCTGCTTTACGAGCAGGATAAATCCCAAAGACAAGACCAATGACTGCAGCAACTCCAAAAGCTAGAATGATAGAACTTAAAGAAAGAACAAAGTCCCATTGTATGCCTAAAGCCATAGTTAAAACAATGCTTACAAGATAGGAAAAGATAGCTCCTAATAAAATTCCTAATACTCCACCTAAGACAGTAAGAACCACTGATTCAATTAAAAATTGATAAAGAATATCTTTACTACGAGCACCAACTGCTTTTCTCAAACCAATCTCCCTTGTTCTTTCAGCTACTGAAACTAACATAATATTCATAATTCCAACTCCACCAACAACTAAAGCAATAGCAGCTACAGAAGACAGGAGTAATGTAAGAATACTTGTTACTGTATTCATAATATCAGCAGTTTCTTTTCCACTTACTACCTTAAAATCATCTTTAGCTAAATCACCATCTGGGTTATATATATTATGTCTTTCTCTTAAAATCAAACGAATATCTTCTACAGCCTCATCAATTTGATCCTGACTAATTATCTTAACCACAGAAGATTGTACGTGATTAATGCCCAATAAAAATTTTTGAGCAGTAGTAATTGGAATATATATATATTCATCAAGACTTTGAAACATCTGTGTTCCTTGTTCCTCCATAACCCCAATCACCCTAAAATTAGTTTTTTTAATTCGGATTATCTTACCAATTGGATTTTCGTCTTCAAATAGATCTTCCTTTATTTTATATCCCAAAACAGCCACTTTTGACATACTCTGAACTTCAAAATCAGTAAAATCAGAACCTAAGATGGTTCGAGCATCGGTTATTTTATTATATGCTGGAGTAGTAGCAAAGAAAGTAATCTTTTCATCATTATTTTTATAAACTACCCTGCTTACACTAACAACTATTGGAGCAGCCATTTCCACTAATGGGTCTTTTGCAATTGCTTCTATGTCCTTAAGAGTAAAGGTTTTTACTTCCATTCCTTCCATCATTTGTTGGGTCATATCTCCTCCTCCTGAAAAAGCACCTGGTTCAACATAAACATTATTCGCCCCCATAGACATAATTTGTCGCAAAATTAAATTCTGAGCTCCATCTCCTAATGACATCATTAAAATAACTGACGCTATTCCAATAACAATTCCTAAAACAGTTAAAAAAGAACGTGTCTTATTCGTTTTCAATCCTATTATTGCTGTCTTAAAAGAATTAGTAAATTTCATAATTTTATTTAATTAAACCATCTTTAGCATAATGTCTTAAATTCACCAATTCATCACTAACTATTTTTCCGTCTTTTAATGAAATAATTCTTTTTGCCATTTCGGCAGTATACTTCTCGTGGGTGACCAAAATTATAGTATGACCTTGATCATTAAGTTTTTGAAAAATATCCATTACTTGTTGGCCAGATTTACTATCTAAATTACCAGTTGGCTCATCTGCAAAGATTATAGATGGATGATTAACTATCGCCCGAGCAATTGCTGTCTTTTGTTGCTCTCCACCAGAAAGTTGATTTGGAAAATGAGAAGCCCTATGTAAAATACCAACCAATTCAAGAGCTTTTTTTGCCATATCATATTCTTTTTGTTTGGAAAAACCTGTATAAATCAATGGTAATCTCACATTATCAAAAACAGTAGTCTTGGATAAAAGATTATAAGATTGAAAGACGAAGCCCATTTTTTTATTTCTGATTCTTGCTAATTCATCATCTGTCAAACTATCAATGCTACTTCCTTCAAATTTACAAATTCCTGAACTTGGTTTATCTAAAAAACACATTATGTGCATTAAAGTTGATTTTCCAGAACCAGAAGGTCCCATAATAGAAACAAATTCTCCTTGTTTAATCTTAAAAGAAACCCCTTGAAGAGCTGGGGTTTCAACAGAATCATTACGATAAATTTTTTTAAGATTTTCTATTTCGATCATAAAATTATCATTTTTTGATAAAAGTGATCACTTTATCATCTTTTTTTAATCCAGATATAATTTCAATATTTCCATCAGCACCTACTAAGCCTGTTTTAACTTCAATTTCTTGAAAATCGCCATTAACAGGAATTCTTACTATGCTCTTTCCTTCTCTTTCTGTCACAGCTCTTCTTGGAATAACCAAAACGTCTTCTTTTGAATCAGTTATAATGATAATATCAGCAGTCATTCCTGATTTAGCATTAGTATCCTTAGTATCAATTGTACTTTTTACTTTATAATAAACTACGCCATCAACAATGGTTTCAGCAGAATCAATATGTACTATTTCTCCAACAAATTCTTTCCGAGGAAAAGCGTCTAGAGTTATTAAAACTCTATCCTTCATCTTAACTTTGGAAATGTCAACTTCAGGAATATATGTCTTAATCTGTAATCCTTTTTCTGTCATAAGGCTAACTACTGAAACATTTGCTAATACTATCTCTCCTTCTTTTATTTCTTTCTTAGCTATAAAACCATCTATGGGAGCACGAATAATTGTTTTTTCTATAAGCGCATAGTAATTAGAAACATTGGCTTGCGCAGATTTTACTTTTGATTCTTGAATTAAAATTGCCTCTTTTGTAGAGCCAGACAATAGAAGATCTAACTCACTCTGTGTTTTTTCAACTAGTAATTTTTGAGAAGCAACATTCTGTTCTAGATTATTAATATTCGTTGTTGCGGAAATAATAAGATTCCTACCATGATTTGCATTTACTCTGTGAATATCAAGATAAGGATTACTGTAAGAACAATCCGCTAATAAGACATTCCCTAATTTTTCAAAAAAATTCTTAAAAACTGATAAATATATTTTTGCATGCTTTGTTGCCAGATTCAATTCTTCTTTAGAAGAATCACTATTTAAAACACTTAATTCATTCTTCCACTCTTTAAGTTTTCTTTCAGATGATAAGCGTAAATATCCAACATCTGAAGATATTTCAGAAGAAACACAAGTATCAAAATTTAATACATAACTATTTGCCCCTTCTGCTCCCAAAAACACATCCTTGATATCTATTTTTATAGCTTCTTCTGCTTTAGCGTAAGAATCATTTAAAGAATTAAAGACGTCCTGGTAATAATTATCTAAATCTTGTTCGGATTTAGAAAGGTCTACTTGTTTTATATCAATTGTTCCTTGTCTTGTTCCTATTTTTAATTCATCTAACCTAGCTTCTTCGGCTTCTAAACTAGCTTTAACTTGTCTTAATTGAGCCCATAAATCATTATTTTCTAAACTAGCTAAAACTTGACCTTTTTTAACCTCTTCCCCTGTTTCAATTAAAACTTGGGATACATTTCCAGTAGCCCTAAAAGACAATTCTATATTTTCGATAGCTTCTATTTTACCTGTAACCGAAATTTCCTCTCTTATAGACCCTATCTCAGCTGTTGCTAAGTTATATTCCGATTCTTTATTACCTCTAAATGAAAAAAAGCCAATAATCAATAGAACAACGGCGCTAATAATAACGATAATTCGCCTTTTGATAAGTTCTTTGTATATATTTTTGAGAGTATTTAGAATATTCATAATATTTTTGTTTTAAAACCATATCATAAAAAAGCAAAGATAGCAATTTAAAAACCGCTTATTCATCTACACTTACGTAAATGAAGAAGCGGTTTTACTTATATCACAATTTGATTAGAAATAAATAAAAAATTGTGATTAAGAACGAGCCCCAGAAAAAAGCAGGTAGACTTGATGCAATCACATTCATTTTTCCGCCTCCTTTACAATAAAACTAGTTAGAATTTTATGAAGGACCTAGAATGTCCCCTTTTCTATTTATCAGGAAAAGCTCTTTATCTGTAACTATAGTTATCAGACCATCCTTATTTGGTCCAATACTTCTTTTCGAAAAATAATCAACACCTTCAACAATTTTCTTTTTGATCTCTTCCTGATCCTCAGAAAGCTTTGCATTGTTTCCTAATCTTTCTTTAAGATAGTTCTTTTTTACAAAATTTGTAAGACCTTCTTTTATGAGATTTTTCATCTTTCTCCTCCTTTATAACTAATATAACTAATTTATCTACTCTATCCTTCTTGTTTTGTTTGTTAAAACCTTTATGTCGTCCTCAGGAAATCTTTTTTTTAATGTTTTCTTTAGTATTGGAATATGATCCCTATCGATACAAGGACTTACAGCATCAATAGATCCATCTGGGCACATCATACAAACCAGAAATTCTTTTTCTTGTCTACCTACATTACCAAGTAATACCTTCTTTTCAAGAGTCACCAATAATCTTTCCATAACATTTACCTCCTAATTTATATTTAAGTTATTAAAAGCTCACCACCATCCTTTTCTTCTTGCCACTGACTCTATTATAGCCATACCAGGTGAAATTAGCATAAACGCTGAAATTACTCCAGTTAAAGCAAAGCACATAATTTTTACTGCTCCCATAGCAATCTCTCTACCACTTATTGGATCAGTTTGAAGGCCATTAACAATTTGGAGAATACCGCAATAGAAGCAAAGATAAAGACCTACATAAAAACCAAGAAGGACTCCTGCAATTATTAATAATACCCCGATAAAACATTTCATCCCTAACCTCCTTTCTTTATTTATCTTATTTCTATCCTACTTCCTTTTCTTGTTTTTTCTACTAATTTCTTCAAAAACAGGTGAAAAGAGGGATATTGCAAAATTTTCTTGTTCTACTTGTTCCCTAGAAATTAAGTAAAAAATGTTTTTTCTATTTTTAGATGCCTCACATAACATTTTTTTTACTCTCTTCATAACTGAACATTTCATTCTATTTACCCCCAAATTTAAAATTTTTTATTTATTTATTTTTCAAGTTACTTTTACTAATTTTAATTTAAAAAGAATAACTTTTTAGGTTATCCTTATTATGTATATAATACCAGATTATAGATTATGAGTCAATAATTAATTATGCACAGTCCTAATATAAAAAAACGGCTGAGTCTATGGAACGATGTTGGAACCTTTTTGGATCTGAGAAATGGACGATGTTAGAATCCGTTTTATATAATAAAAACCCCCTTAAACTCCTTTAAGAGGGCTTGGTTCAAAATACCTAGTTTATACTTCCCATGCGCGTGTTATGATATTTATTTTTTGCCGACTTTAGAGATCGGCAAACTACCTTAAATTATATATATATTTATTTACCTTCTTTAGTTTCGCCATCCGATAACTCCAATGTTTTTATTTGTGGCAAAGTAACTAAACCGCTTAAGTCGCCGTACATGCCCACCGTATTAGCCATTACTTTTTTAATCTGTTTTTCTCTTTCAGCCCAAATTTTTTCAAAAGCCATTTTCTCTTTTTTTAGTCCTTCATCCATATTTGAAAATGCTTCAACTATAGCTTCGACTCTTTGTTTAAACTCTACGCCAGTTAAATATGTATAGAGGATTTCCATTTTTTCATTCTTTCCAACAGACATAGTTCTTTCACGGTTTATCGATTCAAGATTCATTCTAAGTGCTGTCGCAAGTGCAATAGCTAATTTTATATCGCAAATCCAAACGCCATCACGAAAAGCGAAAGTTACGACATCAGTTGGCAGAACATTTGAAATAATAACGGCTAAATCTGCCTTTACTACTCTTTGATCGTCTTTTAATTTTTGTATCCAGCCTTCACTCCATGCCTTTGTCTTTTTAGATTCCCAAACAATTTGGCCGCATAGATGACCGGAACGGTCGGAAATTTTTTGAATAACATCAGCACCCTTTTTGCCTTTTGGCACGGGTACTATTTCGTCTTCGGGAAATTTGTCTTTTAATAAACGCTCCAGCTCTAACTCCAAAACTTCGCCTTGTGATTGTTGCGAGCCTTGCTCCAACTTTCTTTTCATTTCTTCGTTAGTCTTACCAGCGTCGGTAAGTTTCTTTTCAAGTTGGGCGATAATATACTTTTGGCCTTCCGTAGCTTTTTTACTAGCGTCTTCTATAATTTTACTTCTTTCCTTATCTAATTGTCTTTGTTTTTCGATTTCAAAATTTTTCTTATCTTCTTCAAGTTTCATTTTTTCTTTACGCAAAACCAGCTCATTATCATTCGCTTTTTGAAGCTTTATGTCCTTTTCTGCGATTTGCTCTTTAAGCATCTTCTTTTCTGCTTCTTTTTCTTTACCCGCTTCTGTCTGCGCTTGCTTCCAAAGCGTAATCCTATCTGTCGCCAGTTTTTCCGCTACTCTTTTTGTGATTTCAACTTGAGCATTTTTCTTTGCTTCTTCAAATTTAATAATCTGCTCTTCAAGAGTTTTTTCCTGATCAGCGATTTTTGTTTCTTTGGTTTTTTGTTCAACCTCAATTTCTGTTCTTATTTTCTCTCCTATTTGGTGAGTTAAAACATCATCAATTGAGATTAATTCCCCACATTTTGGACATTTAATTTTTTGTTTGTTATTGGACATTTTTATATAATTGGTTAATTTATAATTTTTGTTTCAATTTACTTATTTTGCTATATAGATTTTTTAAATGTTCATCTAGCATATCTAAAATAGGCTTGTACATGAAAGAATTAAAATGGATATTCTCTGGTGTCATTAGGTTAACCTGTTCTAGCAACTTGATATTTTCTTGTTCGAAATCTTGATTGATAAATTCATTTTTAAATCTCTCAAAAAACTTTCTCGTCTGATGTCCTACAACTTCACTTTTATCGCTAGCCTTGCTTAACATAAATTTCTCGGCTTTAATTAATTACTAACTTTTGATTTCTTTTTTATTCTATCAAAAAATCGCCTCTTTGACGAGACGATTCTTCTTAAAAATCCGCTCCACTCTTCGAGCTCCAAATTACCATTTATTCTACCTGTTAGCATTTCTATTCTTATAAACCCACAAGAACTCTCCAAATTTCTACCATAGCCAAAGTATCCATCTTGCAATACTCAATAAGATTATGAAATAATTTGTCTTTATTAATACTCTTATTTCGAAGAACCGAATCCATCCAAAGTCGTTGAGCAGAAGCTCCTTCTTGAATACCCAGCTCTTTATAGCTTAGACTCGGAACAATTATAGGTAAAACATTTTTAATAGATGCGCTACCGAAGAAATCTTTATCTACAAACAATCCACTTGCGAACGGCTCCATCAAATCTACCACCCTATCATTTACATCTTCTAAGAAGTTGCTAAATTCTGGGAACATCTGTGCCATCTCTTTATTGCGTCCCATTTCAAAGGATTTATACCAAACAAGAATAGTGCCAGTTAAACCGATATCCTTACTAAGTTTATCTAACAAATCCGGAACTGGATGACTATTGTTTCTATGCAAGTATTCACTATGTTTAAGTTCGTCTCCTTTTTTCTCGATAATATGCAAAGAATATTGAAACGGTATCTGTTGATACGATTTAGTGCCATTATAGAGAGGGACAACGCTCATCGCCGTCTCGTAATCAAGAAAATAAAGAGGGTAAGTTAAATTTTTAATAAAATCTTTGATCTTTTCCTTATTAATTATGCGTTTATTATTCTTAGTTGCGATGACTTGTGTTAATTGTTTTGGTGTTAGTTTAAAATCTTCAGGTATATCTTTAATAAGTGATATGTCTAAATCTTCAAGACCCCCTATGAGTTTTGTATTGGGAGCTATGAGATTATATATGCTGTATGGTTCAATTTTATTGCCTAAAGCTTTATAAATTTTCAGCCATTCACTAAACGCTCCAAACTTAGCATAACGTGGAGATGGATCAGGTAATTTGGATAGATTAATAACTTTAAGGGCAAGTTGGATATTGCTTTTAGTCTCCTCGATTATTTCACGTACTTCGTTTGTGATATCCGTTGCGATTGATAATTTAGTGAAATCAACTTCTCCATCTCTTACATATTTATTATTAACATGTATAACCGCGATTTTGCGTATTTTAAAACCAGCTGATTCAAGAACAACCACCTGAAAAGCTAGGTCGGGATAATGCTCCGACTTAACTTTAGTACTGGATTTAATCTCATAGAGGTCAACTACATTCCCCTTAACTCGATCTACAACATCGCATATACAAGTAATCTCATCTGCTCCGAACCTTCCTTGAAATATGGTCTTAGCACCATTGTCTAGAGCCTTCTTTGTTCTTTCTGGAAGAGATAAGTATTCATCGTAATTATTAAATCCAAGAGTTATCCCATTTGGAAATCTTTTTTCGGCATATTGTTCGAACTCATGACCAATATCAAATATCGCCTGCAAGTTGGCATCTGGAGGCGGAAGTTTTTCTTTATCGTGTTTCTTCAGCCACAGCCAAGCTGGGTGCTTAAGAAACATCATGTATTCTGATTTAGAGAGTTGCATAATATGGTTTTTATATTAATTCTTTAAAGATTTAACTTTTTTGTATAAGTTTTGTAAATACCTTTTTAAACCTATCAAAAAAGATTTGTTTATCCATTTTTTATAACAAAAAATGCCTTAAAAAGGCATTTGGGCTTTCAAAAAAGTTGTTTGATTAATAATTACCCCACCGTAGAACATAATAATTTGTTACCCTAAATTATGTACCTATTGATAAATTCGTCAAATTATATATCTTATTAATAAATGGTTGTTTTTAATGAGTTTCAGTGATTATTTGCGAAGTGGTTTACCTCTTGCTCCATTGAGCAGCCTTTCTAGCTTTCTTCAAGCCATATTTCTTTCTTTCTACAATACGAGCATCGCGCGTTAGAAATCCTGCCTTTCTTAAAACGGGTTTTAAGTTTTCATCAATTTTTACTAAACAACGGCTAATTCCCAATCTAATTGCCTCTGTTTGACCAGTGACTCCCCCTCCATTTGTTTTGACTGAAACAAAGAAACTATTCTCTAAATCAGTTGCACGAAAAGGATCTAGTATTTTTTTATGACAATCTGGCAAAGGAAAATATTCTTCCATTGTTTTTCCATTAATAACAAAACCTGGCTTATCTTTAATAAGCCTTACACGAGCAACAGCTGATTTTCTTCTACCAATAGCTTCAGTATACCTTTTCTTTACTTCTTTCTTAACTTCCTTTTTCGTTTCTTTCTTAACTTCCTTTTTCGTTTCTTTCTTAACTTCCTTTTTCATTTCTTTTTTAACCTCTTTCTTTACTTCTTCTTTTACCTCTTTCTTTACTTCTTCTTTTACCTCTTCTTTTACTTCTTTCTTTATTGCTGTAGTTTTTTTTATTTTTTTCTCTTTTTTAACTGCCATGTCTTACAAATTTTTAATTTTTAATTTTTTATAAATTAATTTCTAATCTTTTTAATCTTTTATCTCTAAGCTTATTTTTAGGCAACATGCCCCTAACTGCCATTTTTAAAACTTTTTTTGGATCTTTTTCCCACATATTAGACAACTTTGTTTCTCTCAAATGACCTATGTACCCAGTATGTTTATAATAAATCTTTGTACTTGATTTTGTTTCTTTAAATGGCTTTATTTTGCTAAGATTTTCTATTACAACAAAAGCATCTCCGACTTTGTTTGGAGCATATTCGGGTTTATGTTTACCTTGAAGTATCATAGCGATTCTGGAAGCAATTCTTCCTAAAGATTCTCCTTCAATGTCTATGGTAACAATATTTTTGTCCTCTTTTTCCATTTATTCTTTTTTTATTGTTTTTGGCTCTTTTACAAATTCTAATATTACTAAAGCAGAAGCATCTCTAACTTTTCTCATCGAAGTTTTAATAATTCTCGTATATCCGCCTTTTCTATCTTTATATAACGGAGCAATTTCATAATATAACTTATTAGCTGCTTTTTCAGGCAAATTTTCTTTAACTCTCCTTAAAGCAACAACACTTTGTTTTTTAGCCATCGTTATTAGCTTTTCTACCTTACTCCTTGCTGCCTTAGCTTTTGCTAAAGTGGTTTTAATTCTTTCCTTTAATATTAAATTAGCAGCTAAGCCTTTTAAAAGAGCTTTCCGTTGATCTGTCTTTCTATGAAATTTCTTTCCTTTTTTTAAATGCTTCATCTAGTTTACTTCAATGTATATTTTAAATTTTTAAGAATCGCTTTTATTTCTTCCAAAGATTTTGCACCCAAACCATCCATAGTAGACAATGTGTCTTCACTATATCTTAATAAACCTGCCAAGGTCTTAACCCCATTATTTATTAAAGCTTTTTTTGTTCGAGAACCTACGTCTAAATCTTCAACAAGAATATCTTTTGGTTTTTTATCTTCTTTCTTTGAAACCACTTTTTTCTCTTTTTTTACTTCTGGAATAAATTGATCTTCAATATTGGCAAAATGATCTTTCAAAATTGTAGATGCCTTACTTAAAGCTTCTTTTGGAGAAATAGATCCATCAGTCTCGATAGAAAAAATCAAACGATTGTAATCAGTTTTTTCTCCAACTCTCATTTCTTCTACTTGAAAGTTAACTTTTTGAACAGGAGAAAAAATAGCATCAACAGCGATAGTACCTATTGGTATTTTTTCCTCTTTACGCTCTTCTATTTGTGAATAACCTAATCCTTTTTCTATTATTACTTCAATTTCTATTTTTCCTTTTTTATCTGTAATCTCTGTTATATATAAATCAGGATTCATAATATCTACTACTGAATTAGCCTCAAAATCTTTAGCATATATTTTCTGCTCACTATCAATTTTTAATTTTAAAATTTGAGGTTCATCACTGTGTAATTTAACTCTTAATTGTTTTAAATTAAGCATTATATCTAAAACTGTATCTGCAACATAATTAATGGTAGAAAATTCATGGTGAACACCCTTAATCTTAAAAGATGTTACTGCTGCGCCTTCTATAGAAGAAAGAAGAACACGTCTTAAGGCGTTACCAATAGTTACTCCATAGCCAGGATACAATCCTTCGATTTCAAATTTTCCAGAGTTTTTTTCTTGCTCAATAATCTTTATTGAAGAAGGTAAATGAAACATAGTACAAAAATTTTAAATTATTTTTTATCTACTATAAAATTCTACAATCGAAGTAAAATCAAAAGGTAATTGTAATTCTTCTAAATCAGGGGCTGCTATAACTTCTCCTTCCATCTTATCTATATCTAACTTAAGATGCTTTGGAGGATTATATTTTTTCAATCTTTCTTTAATATCTTTAAAAGGTTCCTTACTATTACTTTGTGGTCTGATAGAAATAATATCACCTTTCTTTAAAATCGTAGAAGGAATATCATGTTTTCGTCCGTTTAAAAAGAAATGCCCATGATTTGTTAATTGCCTAGCCGTTGTTCTAGAAAATGTAAATCCTAAACGAAAGACCATATTATCAAAACGGTTTTCTACTAATTGAGCTAAGGCATCTGGAGTAGCAATCTTCTTTTTTAACGCTATTTTAAAATATCTTCGAAATTGTTTTTCTCTCATTCCATATGATAATTTCACTTTTTGCTTCTCTGATAATTGTGTACCATATGCGGTTAATTTTTTCCTTCTTTTTCTTTTTCCTAGAATTCTAATCCCTCTCCTTACCAAAGCACACTTAGGAGTAAAACATCTTTCTCCTTTTAAAAATAGTTTTTCTCCGACTGCTCTACATTTTTTACATTTATCTTCTAACATAATATATAAATTCTTAAACCCTTCTTGCTTTTGGAGGTCGAGGTCCATTATGAGGCATTGGTGTTATATCCTTTATCATAGTAACATCAAGACCCTGATTAACTAAAGAACGAATTGCTGTTTCTCTTCCACCTCCGATTCCTTTTACATAAATTTCGACAGTTTTTAATCCAACCTTTTTTACTTTTTCCATTAAAGTTGCTACTACTTTCGACGCAGCAAAAGCAGTGGCTTTTTTAGGACCCCTAAAACCTAAGGATCCAGCTGAAGACCATGCGACAAGATCACCGTTTGAGTCAGTAATAGATACTTTTGTATTATTATAAGAAACCTGAATATAAGCCCTTCCAACTTCTAAATGTTTTTTAGGAGAAGCCTTGGATTTTTTAGAAGATACTTTTTGTTTATTTTTATTTGTATCTTCGCTTGATTTAGTAATAACTCTCTTTTTACCCATATTTCAAAATTAAAATTATTGATCCTACTTTGATGTTGGAGCTTTCTTTTTTCCAGATCCAACTGTCCTTCGTACATTTCCTCTAACTGTACGAGAATTGGTTTTTGTTCTTTGTCCCCTTAATGGCAATCTTCTTGTATGTCTTATTCCTCGATAAGAATTAATATTTATAAGGCGTTTTATATTTGCACCTACATCCCTTCTTAAATCACCTTCTGTTTTTATCTTGTTTTTTTCTATTAATTCTTTTAAAGAATTTAATTCAGAAACACTTAAATCTTTTGTTTTCTTTCGAAAATCAATATTAGCTTCTTTTAAAAGCTTTTCAGATAAAGATAGCCCTATTCCATAAATATATGTAAGAGCAATGTTTATACTTTTATCGTCTGGTATACTTATAGCTAAAAATCGAGTCATTAAATCAATTTATTTTTAAAAATTAATAAATAAAAAATATTCAAATATTAACCTTGGCGTTGTTTGTGCTTAGGATTAGAACAAATAACATAAACGCGACCTTTTCGTCGTACTATTTTACAATTCCTACAAATTTTTTTTACTGATGCTCTAACTTTCATATTTAAAATATAATCGGTTTATAGCCGATAAACAATGCGGCCACGGCTAGAATCATAAGGTGATTGTTCTACTACGACCCTATCACCTGGAAGAATTTTAATGTGGTGAAGACGAAGCTTACCAGCTAGATGAGCTAATATGTCATTTTCTTCTCCGTCTAAACGCACTTTAAATACTGCGTTACGCAAAGATTCATTTACAACTCCCTCCTTGCGACTAGCTTCTTTACTTTCAATTTCTTTTTTCTGTACCATAAAGCGTTATTAGTTTATCAAAATAAGTAGTTTTAGTCAACAAAAAGATTAATTTTCTTCAAAGAAGTAGGAACCTTCCTTATCCATAACGGCCAAAGCTTCACTTCTACATTTTCTATACCAGAATTACTTTCAAAGATTTGATCCAACTCTTTTCTGTTTTTGCCAGCAATCACCTGCTTTATTTCCTCTAAAGATAATTTATGACATAAAACTTGATTTGTTTTAACTGATATTTTTAGTGTCCCTTCATTGAAATTGGTTTTGAATTCTGAATACTCTAATTCTGGTTTTCCACAATATTCATAATCCTCGTCTTTCTCCTCGTCTGACATTGCCTGTACGTATTTAATAATATCGTCTTCGTTAAATGCGACTATGTTGACTTCTCCTTCGGCAGATACTGTAAACTTTTCTCTATAATCTCCCGCTTTTGCATCACTATCCACATTAGTAATTTTTATACCGCTTTTTGCTTCCGGTAAAACTTTTAATCCTTTAGGGATCTTATTCTGTAAATCTTCCCCAATAGAATCCATAACGATTTGAAGAATTATTTCCTCCGCATTTTTTAAATCTTCTGATGTTACTAAAGGAATAGAGCCAAAACTTCCACCAGCCATTGCTTTAGCGGAAACTCCATAAAATCCATCAAATTTTGATGTTCCTCCAAATCCTGGAATAGTAAATTTACAATCAGGTAAATTACAAGCTTCTATATTATAACCTGTCCCTGGTTTGTCGGCAGTAACTTTTACATCAATAGTAGATGATATAAGCTCCCCATTTTTAGTACTAGCACCGGGAATAACTATACGTGAATCTAAATGGAATATTTTATTATCAGGAGTTTCAAAACGTGTTGTGGCAACTAAAATCTGAGGAGAAGTAGAATAATTATTATAAATTGTAATTATCCCCTTAGCTTTTATTTCATCTTTCCCTTGACCAGTGCTAGAAAATTCTTGAGTTTCGTCTGCTTTAAAAACGAATAGATTTCCAGGAATAACAGCTTCACTAAAGTTAGTAGCAAAAACGTTTCTATCAATTAAAACAGTCCCCGAAAAAGGCATTTTCATCTTCTTTGTAGTAATATTAATTTCTGCTTTAGCTAATAAAATAAATCCTAAATAATAAAAAACAATTAAAGAAAAGAATATACATAAAAAAATTTTAAATCTTTTATTTACTTTTTTTTCTTTTTTCGCAAATTTTTCTTTAAAATTAGAAGCAGTTATTGTAATATTTTCCTCACTTTCAATTTCCTCAATTTTCCTTTCAGTCTTAGGTTTATTAATAAAACGAATTGGAATTTCTTCCGTTTTAATTTCTTTTTTGCTAGACGGATAACCATTTAATTCGTGAGGTAAAAAAATATCCTTAACTTTTCTTTTATTTTTTTTAGAATTTTCCATTATTATATATTGTTTTTTAGTATATCATATATATTACAAAAAAAGAACTTATTCTAAGACCGCCTTTATTCTCCTAACTCCTGCGCTTGATGATTCTTCTTTAATAATTCTAAAATGACCTAATTCACCAGTATGTTTTACGTGAGGACCGCCACAAATTTCTTTTGAAAAAAGATTTTCATTTTCACCAATTGTATAAACTTTTACTTTTTCTCCATACTTTGATTCAAAAGCTCCAGTTGCTCCTTGTTCCTTAGCATCTTTTAGCGATATTTCTTCAAAAAATACTGGCAAATTTTTTTGAATTACTTCATTCACTATCTTTTCAACCTCTACTTTTTGTTCATCGGTAAGTTTCTTGGTATGAGAAAAATCAAAACGAAGACGCTCTGCGGTAATATTTGAACCTTTTTGCCCAACATGACTCCCTAATACCTTCCTTAAAGCAGCTAAAAGCAGGTGACAACAAGTATGAAGTTTTTTAGTTTCATCAGAAGCATCAGCTAATCCCCCTTTAAATTTACCGGCAGCAGCAGTCCGAGAAAGTTCCTGATGTTTTTTAATCTCTTCCCGAAATAACTCTTCTATATCTTTTGACATTAAAATTCCACCGTTTTTAATTCTTTTTTTATTTATCTCTTCAATACTCAATTCAATAGGAAAACCATAGGTTTGATACAAATTAAACAGATCTTTTGCATTTAAAGAAAACTCTTTAAAATTACCTTTATAATTATCAAATAATTTTTCAAATTCTTTCAATCCTTTTTCTAATGTTTTGCAAAATTTAGTCTCTTCTTTTTCTAAGTTATTCTCTATAAATTCAAAATTATGAATTAATTCAGGATATATTAATTTATAATCACCAATTATAATTTTTGCTACATCCTTAATCCAAAACTTCTTTTCAATGCCTATCTGCCAACCATAACGTATAGCCCTCCGGATTAATCGACGAACTATATATCCCTGATCGACATTAGAAGGAATAATTCCTTTATCATCCCCCATAATAAAAGTGGCAGCTTTTAAATGATCGACAATAATCTCAAATGGTTGCATATTATCTTTATATCTTTTGCCTGATAATTCTTCAATCTTTTTAATAACATTAATAAATAAATCCGTTTCAAAAATATTATTCTTATCCTGAGTTACCATAGTGATTCGTTCTAAACCACCTCCAAAATCTACATTCTTTTGTGACAAA